>Ga0315289_10005191_pt1 | contig 19281 bp, 20 predicted proteins | sample YL17G11_40_MG_FD_203452 | JGI IMG/M metagenome (GOLD analysis project Ga0315289, IMG submission 203452) | Sediment microbial communities from Yellowstone Lake, YNP, Wyoming, USA - YL17G11_40 | ecosystem: Environmental > Aquatic > Freshwater > Lake > Sediment | place: USA: Wyoming | collected...
TGTAATTTATTTTTCTTCCAAGCTTAGCCTCTAAATTATCAATGCACTCTAAAAGTTTATCTTCGTTGGGGCTTCCGACAATAAATAAATCTATATCGCTTAGAGCGTTTTCCTTACTTTCGGCAAACGAGCCATATATAAAAGCTATCTTTATGCCATTATCGTTCTCAACGATTTCTTTTAAGCTACCCTCAATACCAATGGTCTTAAAAATAACAGATTTGAGTTCCTTATAAAGAGGATATCTTTTATTCAGCGAAAAATATTTCTGATTACCTCTTATGCTGGATATAAAAATACCATCTTTTCCTAAATTGCTCAATTCCTTAGAAATGTTCCCTGCGTCTTCCTTTAAAATTGAGGAGACTTCCCGTACATACAGATTCGCTTGCGGATTTGTAAAAAAATAACCTAGAAGTTTCTGTCGTAACCGTGATTTTGTGAGTTGCGGAAAATTAACCATTGCTGTTCCTTTTTACAACAATTGTAGTATATTTCTACAACAATATCAAGACCTAATTTATCTGCTGGAGCCCGCCTCCATAACAACAAAACCAGCTCTTCTAACAGATTCCAAGACCCGCTCTTATATTATAAATTTTTTAAAAAAGACGGTATCCCGGCGGCTTCTTTTGGCCCCACTACCACCTGCCAGCCGGATTTTTCTTCTAAATCTCCACTCATCACTGCTACATAACCGGGTATAATCAAGCGGTTATGCGAAACCGTATCTTTAACGCCAAATTTATTTATAGACTCGGTAATTTTATCAGGCGTAAATTTCTCTGCTGCCCAGGCAGTCAGAACTGACATGCCCTCGGTATCAACGCTTACAATATACGAAGGTACCTTACTAGCTTCTACTTCACTCAACACAGTATAATAGGTAAGAGAAAAATTAGTAGTTACCAATACCGGGGATTTATTATTTACCTGGCCCACCGGATAAAGTTTAGGCTCAATCTGTAAAGGTTTCTGCGGATCCGTATAGATATTCTGCCTTAAGGTTAAAAGCGATAAAATTTGCCAAGACTCTATTCCTTTCATAAGAATAATACCGGCGTATTTAGAGATACAAGTAGCTGCCTCCATTGTTTCTTCATAAGGATCTGGTTTATCTACTATCACTAAAATCGGATATCCCAGGCTGCGATTGGATTTCTTCAAAGCCAGCCTTCTTATTTGTGTCAAATCCCAAATTTTCTCTGAAATAGGTTTTTGACCGGTATCTAAAATCAAATCACTTACCCCTTGCTTACTCAATTCCTGGGTAAGCTGGGAAATTTCATCTAAATCTTTGCCCGAAACTACTACCAGAACTTTAAAATCTTTGGCCAGTTGCGCCATCTCAGCTTTATTATCGCCGGTTGCACAATAAATTAATGGTTTTCGGGTCAAAGTAATAGTTAAGGCCTCTTTTAAGGCAGCTGCCTCATTACTCATTAACGCTAACGCCAAATTAGTATTATTAAGGATTAATTTAACTACTTCGCTGAACCTCTTTGCATCCTTATTTTGCCTGACTGCTACAAGATTCACATTCAACTGCTGGCCGACACGTTCAAATTTTAATTTATTTATTTTATCAAGCCTTTGTTTTATTTCTGAATCCGCTAAATCGTCATCAATAATAAAACCTAAGCCGCAAGGACGGTAAAACTTTTCTTCATGGCGAAACATCACTGTTTCATTGCCAATCTCTAATTTATTCTCACCTTCTCCAATGGCAACTAATTTTATCGGCGGCAAACTTGAGGCCTCTAATGTCCTTTTTGCTTCCTCAGTTAAATAAGGACACTTATCTAAGCCCACTGTCTTCTTAGCCAAAGCCATGGCAAAGGCAAGACACGTAGCAAATCCGCATTCCCGACAATTAGTCTTAGGTAACAATTTGTAAATATCCAGTCCTGAAAGCGCCATTTTTAGGTTATAGGTGTTAGGTGTTAGGTGTTAGGTTAAAAAGTTTGGAATTATCTGTTTTATATAGTTGCCTTGCTAATAATTGCGAATTTCTGTGAGTTTTTGTCTCTTTCAATCTCTGAATAAGACTATTCTTTAACTTCAAAATAATTTTTTTATTGTTTATAAGATTCTGAAATTCTATCTTTATTGTAGGCCCATTTAATTTCTGAATATTGCCCTTGCCATAGGTGGCTCCTGTTGAGAGCTGTAAACCATCAATTAAACAAGATTCTGGTTTTTTGTCAGCACCGTAGACTTTTACATCCAAATCAAAATATTTTTTACATTTGAGTTTTTTAAGGCCCACCTCTCCTGCTCGCAGGCCCAATACCAGATAAGGCCCCAGGTGACCATGGAATTCTGTTGCTTCTTTTAGGGAAATCACTTGTTTATTAGGCTGGCAAAATAACCCGCGCCAAAACCATTGTCGATATTTACTACTGCCACCCCTGGGGAGCAACTATTCAACATCGTTAGTAATGCAGATAGCCCCCCAAAATTGGCGCCATATCCGCAGCTTGTGGGCACAGCAATAACCGGGGTTTTTATCAAGCCGCTTACTAAGCTGGCCAAAGCTCCCTCCATACCGGCAACCACAATAATAATTTGTGCTTTCTTTATCAGGCCTATATTACTCATTATGCGATGAACGCCGGCAACCCCTACATCATAGAGCTTCTTTACCTGATTACCCATTACTTCTAAAGTAACTGCAGCTTCTTCAGCCACCGGTATATCTGAGGTGCCTGCAGAAATAACCACAACCAGGCCTAACTTTTTAGCCCTTCGTTTTGGTGAAAGAAAACCTATTTTTGCTAAGGGATTATATTTTAAATTAGGAAATGACTTCTTAAGATAGGCGAAATCTTTTTTCTCTAATCGGGTAAGTAAGATATCCTGTTTATTTGCGATTAACTCCTGTGAAATTTTTTTAAGCTGCCCTCTTGTCTTTCCCGGACAATAGATTACCTCAGCAAAACCTCGACGCGCCTGTCTATCTATATCAACCTTGGCAAAACCCAGATCGCAAAAACCGGTTTTCAAAGCCATTATATTATTAGTATCCTTGGAATATAATAATCAGTAGTAAAACTATAATCAATAGGGCTAAAATATAGAAATCATTAAAGTAAAAAAAATCGCTAACCTTTTCCCCAAAAGCATAATTTTCTCGTGTTTTAATTTGGGATGAAAACTTGGGAGTTTGCCTTTTAAACTCCCGAATCTGTTCTTCTTTAAATCTTAAATATACCCCGCCAACCTTATAGGCAGGCATAGCGCCGCTCTCAGCTAAATCCACTACCTCTTTCTCTGAGATGCCTAAAATTAAAGAAACATCCCTTACTGTTAAAAGTTTCTCTTCACCCATGCTTAATAGAATTAACTTTTATTTGCCGATTTTTCCAGAAGCAACCCAAGAATCAATTGCCTTTCTTTCAAATCTCCATTCGCTTCCTTCTTTATGCCCTGGCATCTTGCCAGAATTTGCCCATTCCATAATTGAATTTAAATCAACTTCCAGATAACGCGCTAATTCTTCAGTATTCAGAAAATCATGCAACATAGAGCACTGGCCTTCCAGAATCGCTCCTTCAGCAATATTTAATTTTGCCGGATAAATATGGCCCTCAACCACTGCGCTAGGCAGAAGGGTCAGGCTTTCTTTAGCAGTTATTTTTCCTTTTACTTTGCCTCCGATAACAATATTATCGCCTACTATATCAGCCAGGATCGCTGCATTCGAACCCACAGTCAGATTGCCCTTGGTTTCTAAGGTTCCTTCAAATTTACCATTGATGCGTAAATTCACCGGGTCTTTAAAAACTAAACTACCCTGCATAGCTGCGTCAACATCCAGCACCTTTTCTTCTAACTTCCTTTTAAAGGCCATGTTTCACCCCCCTCTCATTTTTTTCCATTCTCAGGAAACATCATCCATTCTATATATCTTAAAAATAAAAGAACTATCAAAGCAAGAATCGTAGCATAGACACCGGCTTTGTAAAAACCACAACCTACAGCCAAACCAATTCCTGCTACCAGCCAAAGACTCGCTGCAGTAGTAAGCCCCTTAATGCCCTCTCTGTCCCGGATGATTGTTCCTGCTCCCAAAAATCCAATACCCGTAATCACGCCGGCAGCAATACGCGTTGGGTCTAAAGGGACCCTGGCAATATATATATCAAAAACGTAAAGCGATGTCAACATTATAAGACATGACCCCAGGCACACTAAAATATGAGTGCGCAGGCCCGCTTCCCTGCGATGCGCTTGACGCTCAAGGCCAATGAGCCCGCTTAAAAAAAACGATAATACCAGCCGCGAAATTATCTGAGCATCTGTAAACATATACACCCCTCCTTTTCCCGCCCTTAAATTTAGGAACGAGGCGGGATCCCGCCACATCTTAATAGATAGGCGGGAAATGAGCCCGACGTAAGTCGGGGCGTCGGGATAACTGATAACCTAATCCGGCTACCATTGCTGCGTTATCCAGACAGAGTTCCTGAGGCGGAAAATATACCTTCAGGCCTTTTTCTTTAGCTTCATGGAAAAATATTTCTCTTAATCTATTATTCGCAGCCACCCCTCCGCCTACTACCAATCTGTTTGTATTTTTAATCTTACAAGCCAATAAAGATTTTTTTATCAGCGTATCAATAATTGTTTCTTGGAAAGAAGCGGCAATATCGTTGGTTTGTTGGTTTGTTAACGGGCGAACGGGCGAACGGGCGAACGGGCGAACATAATACAAAACCGCAGTCTTTATCCCGCTAAAACTAAAATCCAGTGGCCCCTTGGTACCTGAGCAGCGAAATTTTATTTTTCTCTCATCGCCTCCTTTAGCCAATTTTTCAATAAGTGGGCCTCCGGGATAACCCAACCCTAAAATTTTTGCCACTTTATCAAATGCCTCTCCGCAGGCATCATCGAGTGTCTGGCCTAAGGTTTCTATTTTTTTAAAATCTCTTACATAGAATAAACTTGTATGGCCCCCTGAAACAACTAAGCCAATAAAAGGTAATTTAATTTTGGCTCCGTTTAAAAAATTTGCATATATGTGACTGTAGATGTGGTCTACTTCCAACAGAGGAATTCCCAAACTTATACTTATAGCTTTGGCAAATGATATACCTACCAATAAAGAGCCTAAAAGACCCGGGCCAGAAGTAACACTAATTAAATCTATTTCTTTTAGATTAACTCGTGCTTGCCTTATGGCTGAATCTAGGACCTGAGTTATCGTCTCAAGTTGCATTCGAGAGGCTATCTCAGGGACAACTCCGCCGTATTTTTTATGAAATTTTAGGCTAGAGCTAACTACGCAAGAAAGAATTTTTCTGCCATTTTTAACTACTGCTGCCGATGTTTCATCGCAGGAGGTTTCAATGCCTAAAACATACATATTCGTTAGGTTCGTTAACGGACTAATTCAGATACATAGACGAACTTAAAACCCTCTTTTTCCAACTCCGGCATGGCTTCTTTTAGAACCTCTAAGGTAGTCTTTTGGTCATGACCGATACCAATGGCCTGACCATAAATCCTTGCGCGTGTCTTTAATTTATAGATCTGCTGCTTTATATACTCGGGCTCTTCTTTGTTATCCAGAAAAACATCCCTTTTAGCAAAGCGCAAATTCATCTTTTTAGCTAAATCATAACATACAGAGTTAGAAGACACCAAGCTATCCAAAAAATAAAGGTGCCTTTTCTTTAGTTGCTTAAATACAATTTCCATAATCTTAGGGTCCTCGGTAGCTCGTGAACCCATATGGTTGGATATCCCTTTTGCATAAATAATATTATTTAAATCCTGTTCAATAATATTTTTAATAGTTCCCTCACTCATAGAAACCATAACAGTATTCTTTTCCAATCTATACTTCTCTTTCGGCTCCATTGGTAGGTGCAGGATTATCTCAAGCCCTCTTTTTTGCAGTTCTTCTGCGGCCTTAAGGGAATAACTTAAATTAGGCAATATAGATATAGTTAAGGGGTATTTTATCTGGTCTAAAATATTTAGATTATTCAAATTATAGCCCCAATCATCAATGACAATAGCAATCCTGCCTTTTATAACTACCGGCACTTTGAGAATTCTCTTTGGCCTCGTCACTATAATAAATACCCCTTGTAGAATAATAATAAATACTAAAATCCCAATAATTATTTTATAGCTCTTTTCTCTTTCCATTAGCTCTTAGGTACCTTTGTAAAATTTTATCGCCTTTAGAACATCCACTGCCCGCGTAAGTTGATTGTCGGATTTATAATCAAACTGTTTCTCCTCTTTAGCTACCTTTTCCTCTCCCTTTTTCTCTATCTCTTCAAATATATCCTCTGCTTTTTGAGGTTTTGCTTCTTCCGCCAGCACTGGTTCAATCTTTGTTTCTTCTACAACAATATCCGGTATAACTCCTTTTCCATGTATTACTTTACCAAGAGGGGTAAAATATTTGCTGGTAGTAAGCCTTAATGCTGAACCATCGCGTAAAGGAACAACCGTCTGAACCGAGCCCTTACCAAAAGATTTTGTCCCCAGGATTATGGCGCGTTTATAATCCTGCAAGGCGCCGGCGACTATTTCACTACCCGAAGCAGAACCTTCATTGATTAATACGACCATGGGTATATTGAGAATAGGATGCGCCTCATGAGAAATAAATTCTAAATTCTGCTGAGGTTTGCGTCCTTTGGTATAGACAATTTTTTTGCCCTTCTCAATGAATTTCTCTGCCACCTTTACTGCGGTGTCCAGCAGGCCACCGGGATTATTACGCAAATCTAAAATCAGAGCATTCATTCCCTCTTTTGACAACCTTTCTAAGGCTGCAGTGATATCTTGGGGTGTATTTTCTCTAAATTCCACCAGCCTAATATAGCCGGTACCGTCTTCTAGGATTCTTGCTTCTTTTATATCCTTTATCTTAATAATGTCGCGCACAATCTTAAATTCTAAAACCTTTTTTTCCGATTCCCGCAAAATGGTGATGTTTACCGGATCACCAGGTTTACCTCTTAATTTTTTTACTGCATCTATTAGTGTCATATCGCGCGTCAACTCATCATTAATTTTAACGATTTTATCATTTGTTTTTAGTCCCGCCTTCCAGGCAGGCGTATCCTCTATAGGAGTTACCACAGTCAAAAGCCCATCCTTTATGGTAATTTCTATGCCTATGCCGCCGAATTTCCCTTCTGTATCAACCTTTAATTCGTTATAAGTATCAGGGTCCATAAATTGACTGTGCGGGTCCAAAGAAGAAAGCATACCTTTTAATGCCCCGTAGATTAAATCCTTAGGGTTTGCCTCATCAACATATTCTGTCTGAATAATTGCTAATGAATCTGAAAAAAGTTCTACTTGCTGATAAAGGTCATCTTTCTTCTTTTTGTCTATGCCTGAAATCGCTACTGAAATAAAAGCTAATACTACTAATCCTGAGATTAAAACAAAAATAATTTTTTTACGCATTACCTAACCTCCGTTTTAATATCTCCTGAACCACTTTTGGATTTGCCTTGCCTTGGCTCTTTTTCATCACCTGGCCTACCAAAAACATAAGAGCACTTATTTTTCCCTGCTTATAATCATTTACAGATTTTTGGTTTTCTTTAATCACCTCTTGCGCAATTGCAACTAATGTATCGGAATCTGATATCTGTATTAAATTCTTCTCTTTAATTATTATGCTTGCGGATTTAGCTGTATTAATCATCCCAGTTAAAACTGATTTTGCAGAAAGGTTGGATATTTCCTGGCTTTCTACGAAGCCAATTAACTCTGCCAGCTCTTTCGGAGAAACTTTTAAATCACTTATACCACAATTGCGTTTGTTTGCCTCAGAGAATAATGGCCCAATCAGCCAATTTACGATTATTTTTTTATCCTTATTCTGATAAGTCTTTATACAACTTTCTGCGTAATCAGCATCCTTCTTAGAAAGAACAAGAATTTTAGCATCATACTCTGACAATCCATAATCCCGGATAAAACGCAGCAATTTCTGGCGCGGTAATTCAGGGATAGCCTTTCTAATCCCTTCGATTTCATCCTCTTTTATTATAAATGGCGGTAAGTCCGGTTCAGGAAAATAGCGGTAATCCTGCGCCTGTTCTTTTGTGCGCATGGAAAATGTCTTAGATTCTTTGGCGTCCCATAATCTTGTCTCCTGTATAATAGATTCGCCTGCATCTAATAGTTCGCTTTGGCGTTTTATTTCAAAAACCAAGGCATCTTTGACTGCCTTAAAAGAATTCATATTTTTAAGCTCTGTTTTTACACCTAAATCTCCAGCGCCCTTTTTTCTTATGGAAATATTAGCATCGCAGCGCAAAGAACCCTTTTCCATATCGCAATCAGAAACATCCAGATACTCTAAGATACTCTTTAACGCGGTTAAATATTCGTAAGCTTCGGCGGAAGAATTTATATCCGGTTCACTAACAATTTCTAACAGAGGGATCCCGGTGCGGTTAAAATCTACTAAACTTATCTGCTCCTTGTGTATGAGTTTACCCGCATCCTCTTCCATATGCACACGGCGTATACCTATACGCTTGGTCGTACCGTCTAAAGAAATATCAAGAAAACCATCCTTGGATAGAGGTAAGTCGTATTGGGAGATCTGATAATTTTTTGGCAAGTCCGGATAAAAATAATTTTTACGGTCGAACTTGGTGTATTCCTGGACTTTACAATCTAAGGCAAGCGCAGCCTTAATGGCATAGGAAAGCGCAACTTTATTTAAAGCTGGAAGTGAGCCAGGAAACCCTAAGCATACCGGGCAGGTCTGTGAATTCGGCTCTTTTCCAAATTCTCCAGAACAACCGCAGAATACCTTGGTTTCTGTCTTTAAATGAACGTGGGCCTCAAGTCCTATAACTACCTCATACATTGGTTAATTGGTTAATTGGTTAATTGGTTAATTGGACGGTCAATTAACTAATCTTCGGCTTTTCTAAATGCCAAGAAGTATTTTGCTCATAAGTATAAGCAACCCTAAAAAGCATCTCTTCACCAAAAGACTTGGTTAAAATCTGCATTCCTACAGGTAAACCTTTTTTTGTAAAACCGCAAGGCATAGATATTCCGGGAATTCCCGTTAAGTTAACAGATATCGTATAGATATCTGAGAGATACATTTTTAAAGGATCCTCTATCTTCTCACCAATCTTAAATGCCGGTGTAGGAGAGGTAGGCGTAATGATACAATCAAATTCTTTAAAGGCTGCATCAAAATCTTTTTTTATGAGAGTCCGGACCTTTAAGGCGCGTAAATAATACGCATCATAATAGCCATGGGACAGCGCAAAAGTGCCTAAAATAATCCTCCTCTTTGCCTCTTCTCCAAATCCCTCACCCCGGGTTTTTTTATACATATCAATTAAACTTTGCGCTTTGCCTGCTCTAGCGCTTTGCGCTCTGAATCCATACTGCACTCCGTCAAATCTGGCTAAATTGGAACTGGCTTCTGCAGTAGCAATGATGTAATAAACTGGCACTGCATATTCAGTATGCGGCAGGGAAATTTCACTACATTCACAGCCTAAGGCTTTTAGTTTATTTATCGCTTCTTCTAATGCGCTCTTTACCTCGGGGTCCATGCCTTCAATAAAATATTCCTTGGGGATGGCGATTTTTATTCCCTTGATATCCATCCCCAAGGATTTTGTATAGTCCGGAACTTCGACATTAACTGAAGTAGAATCAAAAGCATCATAACCGGAAATAATATTCATCAATATTGCACAATCTCGCACATCCTTGGTAATCGGCCCAATCTGGTCTAGACTTGAAGCAAAGGCAATTAAACCGTATCGGGAAACCCTGCCGTATGTGGGCTTTAGTCCCACTACGCCACAAAAGGAAGCTGGCTGACGTATTGAGCCACCTGTGTCAGAACCTAAAGCCCAAATTGCCTCATCTGCTGCTACTGCTGCTGCAGAGCCACCTGATGAACCTCCAGGCACACACTCTAAATCCCAAGGATTATGCGTTGGCCCAAAAAATGAATTTTCGGTTGAGGAACCAAAGGCGAATTCATCCATATTGGTTTTTAAATCTAAAATTGTAGCATCTGCCTTTTTTAACTTTCTAATTACAGTTGCGTCATATGGTGGCTTAAAACCCTCTAAAATTTTAGAGCAACATTCGGTGTTGTAACCTTCAGTGCATATATTGTCTTTGATGGAAATAGGAATACCCGCTAAGATAGGTGTTTGGTGTTTGGTGTTTGGTGTTTGGTTTAAAAAATGAGAATCGGATAATCTCACATAAGCTTTCACTTTAGGGTCAGCTTCGTAAATTCTTTTTTTTAATGAATCTATAATCTGCTGAGGTGTAGTTTTATTCTCTTCTAATAAATCAATAAGTCTATGTCCAGTTAAGGTATTTAATTCCATTTTAATCTATCGCCTATAACCTAACACCTAAGACCTAACTCATTCAATCACTTTCGGCACAACAAAGAAATTACCTTTCCGGCAAGGCGCATTCATCAGGGCTTTATCAAGCGGCAGCGATTCTCTGGCTGTATCTTCTCTGAACACATTCTCAAGCGGCAAGATATGGCTTGTAGGATTGACATTGCTTATATCTAACTTTTTTAACTTATCGATAAAATTTATGATATCCTGCAGTTGTCCAGAAAATTTCTCAAGCTCCTTCGGCTTTAATGCAATACGAGCCAGATGCGCCACATATTCAACTGTTTCTTTTGTGATTGCCATAAATCCCCCATTATTTAGCTTTTTAATATAACATCCTTTATCCAAAAAGTCAAACAGCGTTTGTCTTGGTTTGCCTATGCTTATGAGAAATTAATTTCTTTAATAGTGTTCTTTTTCTAAACGTAGGGGATATAGGGATTCTCTTTGAAAGAATTATCTTAACTACTGAAAACTTAAAAATTAGAAGGTAGCTCCAAACAAAAATATCATAAGTAACAATAAAGGGCAGATGTAATAGAAATCCAAGAAAAGTCTCATTTTTTATAATTGTAAGATACCTGTTTTTAAATAAATCAAAGTGCAAATCGTCGCTTAGAAAATGCCGTGCGTATCTTTTATCCATTCCCTTTCCTTGCCTTACTGTCCCCCCTCGTATATGATAAGCTATTGCTTTTGGGATATAATATCCTTTCCAGCCAAAGTTCTGTGCCCGCCAGGCAATATCTAAATCTTCATAAAAAATATGGTAATCGGAATCAAAATACTCCTGCCCTTCTTTTATCTGGTCTAACATCACTTTACGATAAAAAGCCGCTGCGCCGTTTACGCCAAAGATATAGCCCCCTCCTTCAAACTGCCCTCTATCTCTACACCCATAGCCTCTTTCTTTGGCTGTGCGCCAGTAACTTAAAAATAGGCCTGTACTATCAATGGTCTCTCCATCCCGACGCAGAATTTTTCCACTAACCATTCCTACCCTGGGATCTTGAGAAAATCCCTTTATTGCCTCGGTAATAAAATTTTTATCCAGGATTACATCGTCATTAAGGCAAAGGATAAAATCCCCTCTGCTTATTTCTATGCCCTGATTAAGCGCCTGACAATAAAATAAATTTTTAGGGCTGGAAAATAGATTAACCTCAGGATAATTCGTCCTCGCCTGCTGGGTGAAATCTTGATTAACTGAATTGCTGATTACTATAATTTCTAATGCCGGACAGGTTTGCCGTTTTACCGAATCTAAACAAGGCCAAAGATAATCGCCTTTTCCTGCCGTGACAATAATAACACTTACCTTTGACATCTCATTCATCATCAGTTATAATTATAACACAATGCTTGTAATTCTTCTAATTCTAATCTTTATCCGGCCCTTCATCTCCTCCCTTACTTTTCCTTATTTAAATGCTGTATATTCTGGTTCTCTTTTACTCTATTTAATTCCCTGGATTTTTTTAAAAAGTATTTCATTAGAACGGATCAAATCTGTAAAATATCCTCTTATTTTATTCTGTTTAGCCCTGATAATTTCGGTGGTTTTCTCAACAAATCGATTCAACAGCTTCAAAGAAATCTATAAATATATAACCGGCCTATTTCTATTTATGATTGCTGCTTCTTTAACCAATGAAGATAAAATGCGCATTATCCATACTATTATTTTTAGCGGTTTTATAATAAGCATATTAGCCATTTATCAATATTTTTTTGGCTTTCAGCACGTCCTGGATTACATCTCAAGGCAGGGGGCGTCGGATTCCTTTGCTTTAGATTATATTACTCGAAAAAGGGCTTTTTTTCCTTTTGTTACCCCTAATACCCTAGGTGGTTACCTGGCTATGGTTATTCCACTTACCTTAATCAACAAAAATCAAATCTGGCTTATTCTGCCTTTATGCTTTAGCTTATTACTTACAAAATCCTTGGGAGCTTTCTTAAGTATCTTCTTAGCGCTGGTTATCTATTTCTATTTACCCCGCACCTTTGTAAAGGTGCGGGGTTTACAAGGCAAATTTAAAAAAAGAAAGATTGTCTTTCTTTCTGTATTATTAGCAATTATGGGTTTGGTTCTTGTAACAAGGTCGGTTACACAAAAACAGCATCTCCACCCTGCTTTCTCTATGGCAATGAGATTGGATTACTGGAGGGAAACCTTAAAAATAATTAAATTATATCCCTTAACTGGCGTGGGTCTGGGAAATTTTAATCTCCCCCAATCCCGCTATGCCCACAACTCCTACCTGCAGCTCTGGGCTGAGATGGGAGTATTGGGGATAATATCGATTTTATGGTTGGTTATATCTATACTGAAGTCTTGTTTAAAGGCTATTAAAAACTCTTCTTATAAAAACCAAGTCGCTATTTTAATTACAGCTAACACTGTATTTCTAATTCATAACTTCTTAGATTTCAGTTTTTTCCTCCCCGAAATATCGCTTATCTGGTGGGCTATTCTTGGCGGCCTATTCTCTTGCCATCGACTACCGCTGAAACAAGCTCCACTATCTCTATAGAAGTATCTTCTTTCTGGGTTTCGGCTTCATATTCTGTGTCAATACAAAACTCCTTAACCTTTCCTACTCCCAGCGCTAACCAGACAGAACAGTCTCCTTTCTCATAGTTACCAGCTGTATCTTTTTCTTCAGAAAATATAGAAAATTTAAGGCAATCGGTAAATCTTCCAGCAGGAACCTCTATATTTTCTATAGATTCTAACTTAATCTGACCAGTTTCAGTTCCTTCTTCTTTTTTCTCGCCATTCATTCCATATTCAATCCAATTTGTAGAATATTCTTTGACCTCTCCTATCTCTATGTTTGGGAAAATTAATTTGGGCGGATTATATATTTCATATTCGTTATCTTCTATATCAAATTCTTTATATTTCTTTATGCCTTCAGAATCGAAGGCAATGCAATTATATTCATCTTCTCCAGAAAATATTCTTACCGTCTTTATACCATTAACTATTTCTTCGCCATCTATTCTTAGATTTCTTCTTTCGCTTTCTTCTCCTTCTATTACTGAATACGTCCAACTATCGCCTTGACTTAAAGGATAATACTCTCTCAAATCGTATGCCAAACTTAAGGTAGTAAACATGAATACTATTACCGTTGACAAAATCAGAATTTTATAATCCATTAATACCGATTTTTCTACCTTCATTCTCGCCTCCTGCATTATCAAAGGTTCCAACTCTGCTTCTTCTCAGTAAATATCTTAACATAATTAAATCTATAATGGAACTAAGTATTACCCTTGGATTTGCACCTGTTGCTTTTCCGCTTAACCTTGAAAAATGCTCTACAGGAACCTCTTTAATCTTATAACCCCTATCTTTAGCTTTTAATAAAACCTCGGTATAAAATGCCCCATTTTTACACCGTATGCTTTCCTCATTTAATATTTCTCTTTTAAACAACTTAAATCCGCAATTGATATCTTTAAGGCTTAACCCAAATAATAAAAATACTAAAAAACTATAAAACTTTCCTAAAATAATTCTATAGAAAACATCTTTTCTTTTATATCTATAGCCGGTGATTATATCAAAAACATCAAAATAAGTAAACATTCTATTAATGTCTCTAATATTAAACTGCCCATCTGCATCAATAAAAAAAACTAAAGAATACCGTGAAGCTTTAACGCCCGAAACTAAAGCTTTTCCATACCCTAAATTTTTATGATGACTAATAACTTTTAGATACGGAATTTTATATTGAAATTCCCTTAAAATCTTAAATGTATTATCCCTACTGCCGTCATCTACCGCAATAATCTCGTATTTTTCAAATATATCTTGATTCTGCAAAAAATTAGCTACATCTTCAATGACTTTCCATATATTACCTTCCTCATTATAAACAGGCAAAATAATCGATATAGAATATTTCCTGCTCATTTTAAAGTCCTCATCCGCCCCAAAAATAATCCAACTCCATCTAAAACTGTGGATAAGTTTAATTTATACAAATAGGAAGGCCTTATATAATATTTAATATATGCCTTACGTATAAATTCATCTACCTTGCTATTCCGTTTAATGTTAATGTAAGAGGTGTTAGCTTTATTATAAGGATATATTCTATGGAAAGAAACAAAATCTGTATTTAATTTTTTAATAAAACTAAGAATTCTCCTTCTATCCTCATCTGTTTCGTCGTGTAACCCAAAAAGAAAAAAAGTAAGCGTTTTTATGCCGACCGCCTTACACATTCTAATTGATTCTTCTATCTGTTTAATAGTAATATTTTTACCCAAATAATCCAAAAACTTCTGTAGACTACTTTCTATACCTAAATGGATTAATTCACAACCCGCCATCTTCATTTTCTTTAAAATTTCCATATCCATAGAATCTGGTCTTGTTTGACAACACCACTTAAAATTGTATCCCTTTTTTATAAGGAATTCGCAAAGCTGTTCCATAATCTTTCTATTAGAAAGAAACTCCAAATCTATAAAATAGCCTGTTTTTACATTATATTTTTCTACAGCAATCTTGAGCTCTTCAATAACCTGCTCTACGGACTTAGTTCTTAATCCATTTCCATACATAATTTTATTGCAGAATCTACATTTATAATTACATCCACGGCTTATTTCAAATAAGGCAAAATTCTTACCCAAGATTTCATAGGAGTATTTATTTATATCTAAGAGATGATAGGCAGGAGTAGGTAAAGTTTTTAAATCAAGGGAGGGTCTGTCAGGATTTGAGATAAAATTACCATTATTTCTAAAGGATATACCTTTTATTCCAAATAAACTATTATTTTTACATATTTCAAGAACTGTATACTCTGGCTCTCCTCTTATTACTGCCTTTGCTTTGGTTAGATCTAAAACTTTTTCTGGTTCTACTGTTCCATGATAGCCCATGATATAAACTTCATCAGTTAACTGCCTTATATATCTAACGGTTTCTAAAAAAAGAGTTATGTCAATATTAGGGCATTGCCATTTATCCAAGGTTGATGAAGTTATAAATACTTTATCATAACCTTTAATATAATTTGCTATTTTATCTGGCGTGATAAGTTGGGCATGGGCGTCCAGAATCTTAACATTATACCCTTCCTTCTCCAATAGAGTTGCGCAATTAGCTAAACAAAGTGGAGGCCAGATACGATTATAAGTGTACTCGCCTTTACTATAGGGGTAAGGCCAATATGGCTTTATAAGTAAAATATTCATAAATTTTATGATTTGAGATCACTTACATTCCTATTAATTAAATAATCAGAACGAGCCCTATAATAACAAAGAAATTTCTATTTGAAAGTTATCTATGTAGAAATTATCTAATAAAGACCGAGGCTGTGTTCTAAATTATTTTTCAAAAAATCTTTCAACGTTCCCCAATGATTTCAAGATATATTGAGATTTAATAGTAATAAAAATAGTGGAAATTCCAAATATTAATAGTGTAGTTCCTAAGACAGTAAAAGAATGGTAGACATAATAAAACATTATTCCCCATAAAGCCATAGCGATCCCTATGAATTCTAAAATTCTAATTTTCCATAACGGAAAGAATATTAAATGTAAAATAAAAAAATCGATTGTAGCTTCAAATATCCTAAGTAAGCCATATTTTGAATAGCCAAATAGACGAGGATAATACTTAATTTCAATTTCACACATTGAAAGACCAAGTTTCTTGCCAATCAACGGAATAAATCTATGAAAGCCTTGATAAAGCTTTAGGCTAATTTTTTTAGCGGCCTCATTTTTATAAGCCTTAAAACCGCCACAAAAATCATGTAACTTAATATCACTTATTCTTGAAATTATAAAATTTCCTACAAGAGAAGGTAGAACCTTTCTTAGGTAAGGATCTTTTCTATTTTTTCGCCAACCACACACTAAATCATAATTATTTTCTATTTTTTCGATAAATTTAGGTATATCGTTAGGGTCGTTCTGTAAATCTACATCCAAAGTAACAATAATTTTCCCATAAGAATTATCAAAACCAGCAGCTAATGCTACTGCCCGCCCAAAATTCCTGTTTAATCTAATAAGCCTCACCTTATTATCAATATTACATATATCTGATATTTTTTTATAAGTATTATCTTTACTGCCATCGTCAACAAAGATTATCTCGTATTTCAAACATTGCTTATCTAATACAACTTTTAATCTCCTATATAATTCATCTATATTATCTGCCTCATTATAAACTGTAATTACTATACTGAGGTCCATCGGTACTTCGACATTTCCATGACTATTTTTTTTCATAATTTAAAATTGGTTATAATTAATCGGGTTTACGTCGGCCCTTTTAAATATCTGCTTCAGTTCTGGACACAATAATAAAAGTAATTGGTCTTCTCGATTTGAAAAATTAAATTTACCAAAGCCTAAGCATTGATATTCTGACTCGTTAGAAAAATACCCAGGATGACATATAATTTCAGTTACGCCTTCTTTTAAACATCTAAGTATATGTACGAAAGTCATTGTTAATAATTTACCCTTGATATTTGAAGGAATAATGTAAAAATAATCAGGTGATTTAATATTATTTTGCTTAAGATATCTTCTATTAATTAATGAAAGATAATATAAAATTAAAGATTTGTCGTAGGGTTTAAATATGCTGGTAGGAAAATATGCGCTAAAAAATAAACTTTTTCTAAAATATCTTATCTTGTTTATTTTAAATTCGTTACATAATCTTATTAAGATTTTTAAGATAGGAAGAAAAATATGAATATGTTTTTCAGTATCTAAATGTGTTATATGCAATCCGTAATCTAAAATCTTTTTTATCTGTGACCTAAATTCTTTCTCGACTTCTCTCAAATCAAATTGCGCTAATAATAATCTCTTTATCACTTGAGAAAAATCATAAAAATATCCTTGATTATTAGTTAAACTGCCAATCTCTTTTTCGGACAAAATAGGTTTGCCTCTTACTATATTTAAATGCGCACCTATTCCTAAATTCGGATTCTTTTTTAAGAGTTGCACTGCGTTTTCAAAACCAGGCATATTTGCCATAAGAGAAGCGCTTGTGAGTATTCCTTCTTTGTAAGCTTGAATTATTCCTCTGTTTATACCTTCGACTAATCCAAAATCATCGCCATTAATAATAAGATATTTCAAAGATTACTCCTCAAATATCTATAATAAATACCTGTATCAACATATTATCTCTTCAGCTCATTCCTGAAATATTTTTCAGGGCAAACTAATTAATATTCAAACTTCAGGAGATATAACCAATGTGTTGTTTTCACGCTTTACACTCATAGACCTACTGCGTGCTTCAGAGAGGATATTATATCTGAACTAAACCATTGCCCGGATAATGTCCCCCGTATAGACTCCATTTGGTATTGCCTCGCATTCTTCCCAACATCCCCTACAGTGGCTGACCATTTGCCTATATTCTTGCAACTTTTTGCTGTTAAACCAAAACTTTTCAAAATTTCCTACCTCTGGATTTAACAAATTATCGACAACAGTCGCCCTATATAGACATACAGGGACATCGCCGTTGGGAAGTATTCGTAGATGACTTCTCAATTCAACACAGCAAGGGTTGGGAATTTTCTTTTTTGTAAGTAGACGGTTTCGCAGTCCTTTTAAATAATATTTTTTTACCACTTTTTCTAGAAAATCATTCACCTCAGATGCCTCATCATCAAACTTTTTCAGCATCGTAGCAATTTGTTCCCGAGAAAAATCACTGGGCATTTCTGCTCCTAGATTTTCTGCAACTTTCATCTGGTTATCAGACTGGTTAGCTTGGTAGAGTTCCGGCACGGGGTGAGCTAACGCTGAGAATAAGTGAACATTTTTTTGCCGACATATCTGCTGCAATTTTTCATAGTCTGCCAAGCACTGCGGTGATACTACTGTCTGGGCCACACCTAAGTAAAAACCGTATTTTTCCCTGACCTTAACTAGTTCTGAAAGCGTTGCCATTGCTTGGGTATAGGAGTCGTTACTGCCCCTTATACGATTGTATTCTTCTCTCAGTGCATCAATTGAAATTTTAATGTGTAAATTTGACAAATCACCGGCCTTTTCGATAAAGGACAGGATTTTCTCTGTTAACGTCCCATTTGTAGTTAAATGAATTATCTTTGGCCTTACCCTTTGTTTGAGAATACTAACTATCTCTGCAAGATCCTCTCGTAGAAATGGTTCGCCGCCGCTAATCTTAATGGCATCCAGCGGTTTTAACTGACTGAATATGCGCTCAATCTCCATCACAGACATCTCGGTAGATTTCTTTTTCTTCCAAATGTCACACATGATGCAGCGCTGATTACACCGCCAAGTAACTAAAAAAGTTACAAAAGATGGGCATTGAACAACTCCCAAGCGGTTTTTCAACAGTACAAGCAAATATCTTACCCAAGGGATATTCATTTACTAATTAAAAAATCCATCGCTTTTAATGTCATTACACATTACACCATACTCTCTTACTCTCTTAAATAAATCCAAAATATATCTTTATTTATAAAATAACTAATATTAGGGTGATCCTTTCTGAAATAGTTTCTCCATTTCTTGAATTAAATCCAATTGCCTATTTTTATCAAATACAAACATAGAAAAAATCATATTTCTTATTCCTTTATAACAATACGAGATATAATTAGGATTGATTGATTCATCTATCGCATTAATGGTTTTTTTAATATCAAAACTAAATCTTTCAGTAAGAGCCATTCCTATGCCTTCATAATAATAAGGAACATATTCTAATTCAATATATTTTTCGATTTTATTATATTTATTTATATCATCCCAATATACTTCACCAATTCCTTTACCATATCCTATAAAACAATATTCTTTATAATGCAATGGACACTCATTTATGAGC
>Ga0315289_10005193_pt1 | contig 19279 bp, 23 predicted proteins | sample YL17G11_40_MG_FD_203452 | JGI IMG/M metagenome (GOLD analysis project Ga0315289, IMG submission 203452) | Sediment microbial communities from Yellowstone Lake, YNP, Wyoming, USA - YL17G11_40 | ecosystem: Environmental > Aquatic > Freshwater > Lake > Sediment | place: USA: Wyoming | collected...
AAAAAGTAGAAAACTCTCTATTTCTTAATTCGTTTTTCCACATAAAAAAGATAGGAAAAACTTATTTTTAATTCTTTACTTTTCGGACACTATTCGGACAAAAAGAAAACTATTCGGATAGATTAAGACTTATCGGACTATGTTTATTGAAACAGGTTATAAAATAATGATTCTAACAGGAGGTCCTAGAAAAAATCCGCATGCTTGGTCTGGTAAAAAAATTTGGATGGATAAAAATCTTGGAGAAGATGTTGACATAACAATAACAAGAGATAAAGGATTAGTCTATGGAAAAATTCTTGTAGATGATTATCCTGTTTATATAGAAAGATGGTTAGAATGGAGACCGAGAGGTTTAATAATAATGCCTGTTAACGAGGAAAATAAAAATTTTTCACATAAGAATGTAATTCCATATAATGGTTCAAATTTAAAAGAGGTTGAAGAAGCTATTAAATTTGTAAAAGAACGAAGTTAATTCATAACCTTTAAAACCTTATCATCTATATAAAATTATGGAACTTGAATTAGGAGACGCTGTCCTTTGCACAGTTGATAGGATAGCTGGAACTGTGGTTTTTGTAAAAATAGAAGGAAATGGCGAGGGAAGTTTGATTCTTAGTGAAATTGCTCCAGGAAGAATAAGAAATTTAAGAGATTATGTTGTCCCAAAAAAGAAAATAGTTTGTAAGATCCTGAGAATAAACGAAAAAGGAAACATAGAATTAACTTTGCGACGAGTGACTCAAAAAGAAAAAAAAGAAGTAATGGATATTTATGATAAAGAGAGAAAATACATCAGCTTATTAAAATCAGTGGCAGGAAAAAATGCAGATAAGATAGTAGAGGACATTCAAAAAAAATCGGGAATAACTGATTTTTTTGAAAATGCTAAAATAAATCCAGAAGAGCTTGAAAAATTGATTGGAAAAAAAGATTCTGAGAATATATTAAAAATATTAAATTTAGAAAAAGAAAAAAAAGCGTCGATAAAAAAAGAGATTTCATTAAAAAGCAAGGAACCTGACGGAATAATTTTCATAAAGAAAGTTTTAGAAGAAGTTAAAGATGTAGAAACCACTTATATTTCCGCAGGGAGATATTCTATAAAAATTGAATCAAATAATTTAAAAAAAGCAGACCAAGAATTAAGAGGAAAAATAGAACAAATAAAAGAGAATGCAAAAAAACATAAAATTGAATTCACTTTATGCGAAAAATAATTTCACTTTTTATAAATAGTAATTAGCACTAAGAAAAAAATTAAACTTTTAAATTCCAAAACGAAAAACTTAAATACCCTCTTGTTAATAAAAAAACATGAATAAAGAAGAATTTAGCGTAATTCTTTTGGGAATTATTTTTGATCCAAAAACAAAAAAAATCTTAATTGGTAGACGGGAAAATGACCCTTTTATTCCAAAATTAACGTGGTGTTTTCCAGGAGGAAAACTTGTTCCTGAAGAAGATATGGATAAAATTTTGAAAAAGAAAATTAAAGAAAAAACAGGGTATGAAGTAAAAAATCTTGGGGCAATATTTTCAAAAACTTATCCTGAAAAAAAAGATTTTCTTGCAATTTATTTTTTATGCGAAGTCTTTAAAGGCAAGGAAAAAGCAGGGGATGATTTGGTTGAATTAAAATGGGTAAAGCCAGAAGAACTTGAAAAGCATTTTACAACTTCTTTTCATTCAAGATTAAAAGAATACATTTTAAGTTTGAAATAAATTCCAATGATATTTAAAAAATTAGAGAAAATAAATAAGAATGATTTTGTACCTTTAGAAAGAATTTCTTTTTTACCCTCTTCGGAGATAGAGAATTATATAATTATTTGGACTAACACAATAAAAGATTCTACACCAAAAGGAGAATTAAAATATGAAAATCAAAAAATGCGAACAATGCAAGAATTATATCTTGAAAATTTAGTGCAAATACCGACGTTAACAGATTTATTACCTTGAAAATTTGGTGCAAACAACACCGACGATAATTTTTATTCAACTTTTTCAGAATTTTTCGCATTAACTTATTTTTAGCGAAGAAATCTGCCAGAGGCGATTTCGTAGCAATTAATTGCGAGCAATTTTTAAACACAACAATTCTTTTAACAATATGAAAATCAAAAAATGCAAACAATGCAACCATTATACTTTGAAAGATAATTGCCCAAAATGCAAAACACCGACGACAAATGCACATTATAAATTTGTAAAATTTTCAAAATAACCTCTTCTGCTCTTCTTCTAATTGTGCTTCTCCATAAACTCCGTCATAACCTGGTTTGATTTTTATTTTTCCGTCGCGGTTTTTCAAAATAAGTTCAACCAATTTCTCATCAATTTTTTTTCGTGCAAATTCTTCTTTTGAAATATCAAGAAGAATGTTAAATTCATTTCCAAAATTATTAATCAAAGAATTATAAATATTCCACGTTCCTTTACTCTGCATTCCGTTTCCCGTCGATAAAGAAATTATTTCGTGCAAAGGCAAAATCTTGTAAAATTCTTTTTTTATTTTAGGATTAGAATCTTTATTTGAAAGTTGCCCGACTCTGTTATCCACTCCAATAGTAAGAGGCTTTTTACAAACAGGGCAGATTCCGTCGAGCTCTTTGGTTTTTTTAGGAGAACAGGAAAAATTGCAAAGCCTGTGCCCGTCAAAATGATATTTTCCATATGCAGGATCTGCTTCAACCGTCCCTGCAAAAGTTTTTCCTCTTATTTGATTTATTAATTCCTTATAAGAATCACAGCGTCGGAAAATTGTCGCTTCTCGCCCCAATCTCCAAGGCCAAAAACTATGTGCATCTGAAAAACTAAGAATTGCTTTGTCTTCCATCTCTTTAATTTTCCAGTTCATTTCAGGATCAGAAGAAATCCCTGTTTCAATAGAATAAATCTTTTCTGATTGCTCTCCAAAACATTCTTTTAATGAATCAAAACCAGACATGCTTCCAAACAAACCAAACCAAGGAGTCCATATATGTGCAGGAATAATCTCTATATCGTCGGAGATTTTCTTCATTTCTCTAACAAATTCTTCTCCAGAAATCTTGAAAATAGGCCTGCCGTCATAATCTCTTCTTCCTTTTGTATCCAGATATGAATTAATTTTTTCAGCAATTTCCGCACTTGGAACTAATAAAACCAAATGAATTCTCCTTCCTCTCTCCTGCGTATAAATTAATGAAATTTCTCCTGTAATGATAAAAGGAAAATCATGAAAATAATAAAAGCCTGTCCCTTTATCATCTAATTTTTTTATTTCGCCAAACCAAACAGGATGGGTGAAATCTCCTGTTCCTAACAAATTAAGCCCTTTTATCTTTGCCCATTTTACTAAATTTTCAAAATTCAAATTAAAAGAAGTTGCACGCGAATATTTAGAATGAATGTGCAAATCAGCGAAAATAGCGTCGTTAGGAATTTCCATATTAATTAACAAATCCTAGCATTAATAAATTTTTATGTTAATACAAATCTCTATTTCCGTCGTAAAAACTCTTCTTTAATATAAAATATTATCTTTATATATTTCCTCTTTTATAAATCTCTCTCACACAAAAAAAGAATTCTTATTTCCTTTTCTTAACAACAACTCCTAAAGCAATTAAGATGACAAGAACGACAATTACGATAATCCACAAATTCCAATTAAATCCACCTGCTGTTGTTGCTCCTCCTTCCTCAGTTCCTGTTTCTTCCCCACCAACTTCTCCAGTAGTTGAAACATTTCCTGCTCCTGCTGGAATTGCTTCATTAATCTTCTTTATTGTAACATCTGCTTTATTGTTTGCAATTGAATTCAACTTAACATAAATATCATAAAATCCGTCGCTGTTAACATTGACTTTTGCTTCTTCTCCAACATCTAATTCAACAGTAACAGGATCACTTGCAATTTCTATTGTTGCTTTTGTTGCTGTCAAAGACTTAACACCAACATGGTGTGCTAAACTTCCAACAGTAACCTTAAATCTCTCTTGAGTAGAAAGTTCTTTTGTATAACCTGCTTCAAATTGTGTATCTGTAAGAACTTGTGTATTTGCCCAAGTTGTAGTGGCTGTTCCACCTGCCCCGCCTGAAGATGATACGCTTCCAGTACTACAACTGAGTGTTTCAAAAGAAAATGCACTCGCTGCTCTAGAATTTCCTGCATAATCAGCACAAGTTACAATATAAGAATAAGTACTTCCACAATCCAAGCTAGATTCTGCTAAATACTGCGTTCCACCTGTTCCAGTAACTGTTGCTCCTGCTCTATTTACAGTACATTTAGCTGCTCTGCTATTTCCTACATCAGTAACTGAAATAGTTAAATTCAAAGAAGTTTTTGTAGAACTTGATTTTGTTATAGTTAAAGCAGACCAAACAGATTTATCAAAAATAATGCTATAAACTGTTTCAGAACTATTTAAACTTCCTGAAATATCTTTTGCAAAGACTGTAACATTATAAACTCCATTTGTAATATCACTTGAATTTAAAGTACAATTATACCAATGAGCCACACTAGAAGAATTAGTTGCATTATATACTCCTACTAAATTTCCATCACTATCTGTTATATTAAATGTTACAGAACTTATATTCCAATTTCCATCAAGATTATCATTCACAGTAGCATTCAAATAAACTAAAGCTCCTGCAGCACCAGAAAAATTATAATAATTAGTTGTTCCTTGCACTGTAAAACTTGTAACATTCGGAGCAGTGCTGTCTATTCTAATCAAACCTGCTGATGCCCATGATGTATAATTATTCGTACCATTCTTAGTATCAGCATAACAGGAAATATTATAATTTGCACCTGGTGGAAGAGAAGTTATATTTAAACTTACAGTAGCTGTAAATTCGGTTTGATTAAGAGAAGTATTAGTTACAATTGCTAACATATTTGAAGCATTTATTCCAATTGCTCCACCAGCAGTATTATTAAAAGCGAATGTAACATTCGAGGTGTGGCTCATCTTAGATGTACAACTAACAGCAAGAGTTCCAGAATAATTTCCTCTTGTTGTAGGATTACTCATTGTTACATTATTTATAGTCAATTCGAATGCAGCCATAACACTATAACTACAAATTACTAAAATTATTCCAAAAACCAAAAACAACCACAACTTTTTTTGCATCTTCAACCTCTTTTAATAATATAATATAGAAAAATAGTATTTATAAACTTTTTCACAGCGAAATTTTTAAACAAAACCCTCGGAATAATTCATAAAAAAGAAAAAACCCTTATTTTAATAAAACCCGACGGAAAAATAAGAAACCTCGACGGAAAAATAATCAAAACATAATTCTTTAAATGTTAGTATAATCCTTAATTAATAATAATTGCCTGCATAGTTTAATGGATAGAATTTTTCCTTGCGGAGGAAAAGATCGAAGTTCGAATCTTCGTGCGGGCATAAAAAATAAATTAACTTTTCTTTATCTCTGTAGCATTTAAATTGCAGGAAGAATCACACTGACAAATATGCGAGGGATTATCCACTTCATCTCCTACATTATTGCAGTCCCACCTAACTCCAGGATAATGCCCTCTGCAAGCGTTATTTGTTATGCAGGTTTTGTAAATTTTGGCGACATCCTCTTTTAATATATCATATTTTAATTGCAAATCATTTATTTTTATATTTAAATTTTCTTTTTCATTATTTAATTTATTAATCTCAGAATTAAGCTGAACATTCTTATTGTATAAAATTCCTGCTGTGATACATATTATTAGCGTCGCTGTAATTAAGATTCCAAGAAATATATTCTTCTTTTGCATAGATTTAGATATTTTTAAAGTTTAAATAATTATTCTTCAGCCTCGTCTTTTATTCCTGCAGTTGTCAAGAAAAAAACTGTTTCATTATCAGGCAAATTTGGGGAATCAATTAATTTTGCAACTCTTGAATCCTGCTTTCCACGTCGAAGATAAATTCTGTAAGTCGATGCATGCCCAACGATATGTCCACCGATTGCAACTGTTGGGTCACCAAACATTTGTGCAGGATTTGACATAACTTGATTTGTAACATAAACTGCTAAATTGTGCTGTTCTGCAAGTTTCATTAAATTATGCATATATTTGTTCAGTCGTTGCTGTCTATCTGCAAGTTGCCCTCTTCCTGAAAATTCTGCCCTAAAATGTGCTGTCAAAGAATCAACAATCAAAAGTTTTATCGGCTCGCCATTTTTTATCATCTCGGAAATCTTTTCTAACAATAAAATTTGATGATCTGAATTAAATGCACGCGCAACAAAAATATTTTTCAGCACTTGTTCAGGACTTGCACTCATAGCTTCTGCAATCTGCCTTATTCTCTGCGGCCTGAAAGTTCCTTCAGTATCAATAAAAACAGCCTTGCCATTAGCACCTCCTTTTTCCACAGGTAACTGAACATTAACAGCCAATGTTAAACCTAATTGAGTTTTTCCAGAACCATATGCTCCAAAAGCTTCTGTAATAGAACGGCTTTCAATTCCTTTGCCCCCCATCAATTCATCAAAATTTTTGCTTCCAGTAGTAATTTTAATTGTGTTGTCTCTTCTTTTTGCATATTCAAGCCCGTCCTGAAAACCTAAATCAAGCATGCTTCTTGCTGCCTGAATTGCTTTTCTTGCAACACCGTCGCCAACACCTGCAATATCTGCTAATTCAGAAGGCCCCATCACAGCCAAAGACATCATATCAAAAATTCCTGCAGACTCTAATTTTGCTGAAACAGCAGGACCAATCCCTGGCAAATCAGTAAGCTTTAATTCTTTATCATCTTTTTTCCCAGGCTCTACTTCTTCATCTTTAATCACATCTTTCTTAACCATAAAAACTCAAAACTTCTCCTGTTTATAAATATTATTTGAATGCTAGATATATATTAAAAAATCATAACAAACGCTCAATCTCTCTCCAACCCCTTTATCAACTCTTCAACATCAACTTCCTGTGCTTTATCGACGATGAATTCTAAATTTTCAAAAAGTTTGTTTTTTCTTACATTTCCAGAAAAAAACATTTCTTTCCCTAAAAGCGATTGCTTTTGTATTTCCAGAGAATTGCTATCTTCAATATTGCTTAAACCTAGAGAAGAAATATTTTCATGAAATAAAACTGCTCTAATCGTTTCAGTTCCATCGTCTAAGACAAAATTGATTAATGCTCTTTTTTCTGGAATAACTTTTTTATGTTCCTGACAAATACAATTTTCTCCTTCTCTCATTACCTTTTTACTGCATTCTGGACATACTTCGAAAAATCTTGGGTCAAAAATCTGGACAATAAACGCCCTTGTTCTGACATTTTCCATGTTGTTGAAATTAATTATTTTTTTCTCTTTTACAGCAATCTCTAAAATAACCTCTTTGAGAATTTCGTTGCTGATTTTCAATTCAGAAAAACTTCCCAAATGCAATTCATTTTCCCTCATGCTTGCATTAGAAATTTCTATAATGCTTCCTTCTTTAATTTCCTTTTTTTCTATTAAATCTATATGGTTTGTATCCCACAAAACTATTTTAATATTCGATGTTTCATCTGCAACGATAAGATTGGCTACTCTCCCTTCTTTCCCATTTTTGTTAAAAGAGCGCACAGGAAAGAGGCTTATTATTTTACCGACGAGATTAACTCTTTTCATATTAGGCAAAAGTTCATTTATCTTTAAAGTGTCGTTAGCAAAAGAAATTCCCAACTCTGCTGCAACTATCTGCGCTGCTCCCTCTTTGCTGATTAATCCTGAAAGTTTTGCCTTTTTTGCCTCAACCCGTCTTTCAATTTCCTCCTTATTTAAACCAGAACTTTTTGAAATTTTCTCAAGAATCCGTTCGTAATTTCCTTGAATCATTAACCAAAAAAAGATTAAGTGTTTTTAAGTATTGCTGTGAAAAAGTTTATAAGTGAAAAAAATGCTTTTAGTCTATGGGAATTACAGCAGTTAAAATTAAAATTATGCCAGAATCGCCAAACAGCGATTTAGAAAATATAAAAAAATATGCAAAAACAATAATAGAAAAAGACGGAGGAAAAAACTGCCAGTTTAACGAAGAACTTATTGCATTCGGGTTGAAAGCAATTATTGCTTTCTTTGCTTGGCCTGAAGAAAAAGAATTAGAGAAAACAGAGGAAAAATTAAATAAAATAAAAAATGTGAATTCTGTCCAAGTCATTGATATGAGACGGGCTTTTGGATAAATAAAATGTTATCTTCAGAACAAATTACTGAAATAAAAAAACAACTTCTTAAACAAATTGGGAAATTTCCCAAAGACAAAAGAGAAATTGCAAAACAGCAAATAGAATCTATGAATGCTGAGGAATTAGAAAGTTTTCTAAAACAGAATAATTTAATAAAATCTGAAGAAGAACAAAAATGCATTTTTTGCTCAATTGTTTTCGGAGACATTTCTTCTTATAAAATAGGGGAAAACAAGGACGCTGTTGCAGTCTTGGAGATAAATCCCCTCTCTAAAGGACATTCTCTCATCATTCCAAAAAAACATATTTCTTCTGAAAAAGAAATTTCTAAAGAAACATTGATTCTTGCAGAAGAAATAAAAGAAAAAGTAAAAAAAGAATTTGACCCTGAAGAAATAAAAATTTATCCGTCCTCCTTTTTAGGGCATATAGCAATAAACATTCTTCCTGTCTATAAAGAAGAAGATAAAATCCAAAAGAAAAAACCTGCTAAAAAAGAAGAATTAGAAGAAATACAGAAAAAATTAATTGAAAAAAAAGAAATTTCTAAAGAAGAACAAAAAACCACTGAATTAAAAGACATAAAACTCCCAAAAAGAATACCCTAAAAAATAGAGGAGAATGTAGACACAAAAACTAATCAAAAAAACAGGTGCAAATGCAATTCCTTGTCGTATTAAAACAAAACTTTTATTTTTCTGAATTAATTTAATGTCTTTGTCGCCCAACCCTTCCCATTTAACTTTAATCATTTGTTTTTTTATTTTCAAATCTTTGTAAAGCCAATCTCCTATTACCAAATTCCTGCTTTCTACTTTTTTAATCATGCAAACATCGTCGATAACCTTTGCATAAAGGTGGAAAAATGGAAGGACAAAAATAACAATTCCCATAAAAAAGAAAATATCCAGGAAAAATCCCAAAATCATTAAAAATAAACCTAGGAGCATATAAAAGAAAAACCATTTCTTTTTTTTATTAAATCTTAAATGAAATTCTTTATTACATTTCTTAAAATTTTTAAAAAGAAGAATAAAACTCCAAGCCAAGCCGTAAATTGTTCCAACAACAGAAAAAATAAAAAGGAAAATTAACAATCCCCATAAATTAGTAAAAAAAGAATTGCTTAAAGGTAGAATTGCTCCTAATGCAATCAGGAGTTTTGCATCTCCTCCTGCAAACACATGAGAATAATAAAATAAATTCCCTAAAATAAAAAAGAATCCAACACCTATTAATCCTTGGTAAAAAAATGCAAAATCCCCGTCGGAAAATAAGCTGTAAAAAAATCTAAAGCCTAATGCAAAAATAATCAAAGAAAAATTAAGCCAATCTGCAATTTCCCTTTTTCTTAAATCCTGAATTGTTGCAAAGAGTATCCATATTCCTGTTAAAACCAGCAAAAAAATCACTTCATACATTCAATAGAAAACAAAAAGGAATTTATAAATTATTTTGCTTTTGAAAAATCCTGTTTCTCCCTCCTATTTTATAGGGGTGCTTTTTTTTCTCTTTTTTCTTATCTTTTCTTTTATTTCTTTTTTCAGTAAAAGCATAGTTAGACATTCTCAAGAATTAAAGAGCAACACAATCATAAGTTTCTAATTTATTATTTACCAGTGCAGCAATTGTCTTTCCTTCATTGCCAGTACATTTATCTTCTAATTTTTCAGTGCCTAAAACTTCCACAAAAACTTCATCACAAGCAAGGGAAGAACATTTACTTATCCCGTATTTTGTCTGTTTTTCAGCCAGATAATAACATGTGACTTCTTTTAATTTTGTTCCTTCAGAATTTAAATTTCTTTTAGCACTGCAAAAATCATACAAACTATTAGTTGAACATGCAGTTCCACATTGAGTTACAAGTGAATCTACATTTGTTGAAGAAATCCAAGGGGCGATTTTTCCCCAGCCAACTGTAAATCCAAGTATAAGCACAACTAAAACAACAATTGCCAAAATAATTAGAATAATTGCATTAGTGCTTAATTCCTGCCCTCTTTTATTCATATTTATTGTAAGTTTATTTTGTTTATAAAGTTTTTCTATGGATTGCCAAGAAGATATTTAACTGAAAATGAAATTTTTTCTGTTCTCCATAAAGAATACCACTTTTCTCTCTGCTTCTTTTTTTCTTCAAGATATAAAAATTTTCCCTGAACATCGTTTTTTATTTCTAAAACAGGCTTCATTTTCTCGTCGCTGATTCCTAAATTTTTATAAAAATTATATTGCTCAATCTGAAAATTTATCTGTTCCATAAAACCAAGGCTGGTAAAAGAATTTTTTATTTGGATGCTTGAAGAGAAAAAACTGAGCAAAGCCAAACCACAAACTGCAAAAACGCCAATTGTCAAAATAGTTATGGGCAAATCTCCTTTTTTATCCATTTAAAATTTCCTCCATTTTCTGTATTTTTACATTTAGAAATTCAATTTTATTATTCTGCACCCATATTTTCGCTTCTTCTCTTTTTTCAGCAGGAGTTAAAAAATAAGATTGCAAAGATTTTGTTTCCAAGAAATCCGACGACGATTCTGCTCCATCACCATTTAAAATTTTTCCTGCATTCAGAATATTTGTTTTTTTCGCCAGAAGTATTGATGCATAAACAGAAATTATTAAAACAACCACTATGACTATCGTTGCAATAATCCACGTCATTGTTTCACTTATTTGCCCTCGGTTATTTAACATTTTTTTCAGTTTTTCTGACTACAGATAAAATTTTAATTATATATTGATTATTTTTATTATCTAAAGAATAGAAATTTTTTTCCATGCACTTTGCTAGTTTTTCGTGCTCTTCGTCTTCCTGTATCTCGCAATTTGACTCTAAATTTTTATTGCCCTCTGAAATTTCAAAAATAGAGTCTCCTAAATCTTCTAATTTAAAAAAATTAATTTTCACATAAAATTGATTCTTCTCTTCAAAATCTTTTTCAACATCAAAATTTATAGAACATTTATCTAAAAAATTATTCTTAAAACTTTCATTAAAAACTCCGTCGGTGTTCAATTCTAAATTCAATTTTCCATTTTCAGATAAACAACTTGAAATTTTATTTGCTAAAAAAGTTGCTTCAACTTCTCTAATATCATAAGGAGAATTATAAAAAGTATAAACCATTGCAAAAATTCCTCCTGCTACAATAATCAAAATCGCAAACCAATATACAGAAATTACCTGCTCCAAACCTTTTTTATTCATTTTTCTCCTCTATAAAAAATACATATCCCTTTTCGCCGTCATTATGCAAATCTTCTTCATATCTCAAAGTTACTTTGACATCATTAAAAAAAGAATAAGAATATCCTCCTCTTTCACTTAATTTTACTTGAACTATATTATCAGAAATAGAAACAAGATTATCCGGGACGATTTTATTTTTTTCTGCCACCTCTATTACTTTTTTCATATTTAATTTAAGAACCATGCCTGGCTCTGCAGAATCAATCAGCAAGGCAATTTGCTTTGCATAAGCCTGCTCTAAAATAACTGCTCCTGCTCCCTGCTTGAACAAAAACAAAATTAAAATTGCGAGAAAGACGACATTTAAAACAATAAAAATAATATTGCCTTCTAAAATATTTGCCCTCTTATTTTTCATTTTAAGCCAAAGTTTTTATTGAATCACAATTCAAAGATTTAAATTCATCTGAATCTACTTTAATTATCGTCGGAGGAAGATAATAATTTTTTGATAATCCCTCAATTCCTACTCCCATTAAATATCCTGCTCCTCCTCCAACTCCTGTTAAAAAAACTCCTGTTATGGAAGAAACAGAAAGTGCTCCAATAATAGGGACAGCTGCAGGTGCAAATGTAATTATAGCAATCCCAGTTCCTGCTGCTACAGCACCAGTCGCAAGCCAGCTTAATTTACTTACATCACTACTAATTCCCATTATAATAAGATACTGGCTATTCAAATCTATTTTTTCAAAACCTCCTTTATGAATTTTAGATAAATTGTCCAATCCATATAAATACTCTAAATAAGTAAATTCTTTTTCTGGAATTTTTTCTTTTTCAAGATAATCGTAAAGATTCTTTTGACTAAAACTTCCGTCTACAAAAAGACTTTTTTTCAGACTATCGTCAAAAGAAACTTGAGAACAGAGAGAGCAATAATTATGTTGAAATAAATCATCTCCCACATAATTTATTTTTCCCTCGCCAAATGTCCACCAGCAATCAGCCATTTCATCTGCCAAAATCTGATAAACTTCATCCTGAGTTTTAACTTTTTTAATTTCAGGATTAGTCATTTTTTCGCATGTTCCGTCGCTGCTAATGCAAAGATATTTTGTATGACAATTCAAAGGCAGTGTTTCCTTTGGCAAAATAGAATTTCCCCTCATAACAACTGAATTATGGCATAATTCTTTATCTGTTGTTCCCCCTAAATTCATTTTAAAAAGAAAAAATAAAATAATTACAAAACTTATTATTAGAATTATCAAAATTACCAATTGCTGTGTTGTTAATTCTCCTCGTTTCATCCTGTAATCCCCAATTTTTTTAATAAAAGATAAACTGCTCCTAAAGCTAAAATAAAGAACACAATCCATATTAAATATTTTATTAAATCATCTAGATTCATTTTTCTGTATTTCAACAATTCCGTCTTGTTTTTTAATTGAGAGGATTGTTAATTCTCCTCCTTTAATTTGAATAGCTTCAAACTTTTTTAAATTTGGAACAATCAGGCAAACTCCGTCTTTATCACACTCTTTTATCTGCCTGTCAAAAAAATCTATAACATCGTCGCATATGCACAAACAACTTTTTTCAGTACAGGAATTCGGCTTTTTGCCTTCAACAAAACTGAACAAATACCATCCTTTTGGATTTGGAGGAGCATATTCTTCAACAGAAGTTTGAGTATTCTTGATAATTTCTGAAATCCTGCCTAATGTTGCTTCTGCCTGTTTTCTATTTTCCCCATTTATTTTTCCAAAATACAAAGACACCAAAAAATAAATCAGAAAACATATGCATATTACTGCTACGACTATTTTTAAAACATTTTCTCCGAGCAAAAACCCTCGGTGATTTACCATAAAAGCTCCAAAATAAATTTACTTGAAAAATTAGACGGAAGGTTTTGAAAAAAATCTAGGATTTTATTCTTAAAAGCCAAATAAACTCCGAGGACAACTGCTACAACTACAAAAGCCCCGATAATAATTTTTATCAAATTTTCAATTGTGAGTTCCATTATCCTCCAAACCTCAGCAATTCCTTAAGTTTATCTATCATTCCAATTCCTTTATCTTTTAAAATGAAAACAGCAATTGTTAGGATTACAAGGATTGCAACTGCAATTAAAATCCACGGAAGATAATCTGAAACAATCCCCCTTTTATTTTTCATATTATAAGAATAAAAAAAGAATTAATAAATGTTATCTAATCTTCATTCAACAACTTCAAACTAACTTCAAACTCCCATTCACTTTTTAATTCACCACTCCTTGTTCTGATCACGTCTCCACCTTTATCTTTAAATTCAGCAACAACTCTATAATTTCCAATCTCCGTCGGTATAAATCCAATTGGATTAAATATTTTATCTAATTTTATTAATCAGATTTCTTTTCATTGTGTTAATAAAATTATTTTTTTCTTCTAAAGTCATTGTATTATCCTCACTATAAACCCAAAACTCAGAAATTGCTTCAAACTTTGGAAATAAAAAATAATAACTACTTTCCTCTGCTTGTTGCATTACTTTACCATTTTCATCTAATAAAGCACCATATACTCTTTCATCACAAAAATTATTCACATCTCCAACACAGTTCTCTTGAAATCTTGCAGTAATATTTAAGTCATCCCACATTTTTCCTAAATCAAGATTTTCACCTGATTTTATTACTCTCTTATTTCCAACACCTAAATCATTAACGACAATTCTATCATCAATCCATTGTTCAAGTTCAAACACCACATAATTCGACGCATTAACATAGTCATTATAAAAAATATCTTTTATTTTAATATAACTGCCATCACGCAATTTTTGTATATCTCCTTCCCAAAGACTATATATAATTTCTCCGTCAACATTTAAACTAACGTCACCACTACTGATAAACTCAATATAAATTGTCTTGCCATTTACAATAATAGTTTCATTTTCATAAAGAGTATAAGGTCCTTGCTGTTCAAGATGTTGAAGTTTCATAAGCAAATAACCACTTAAATCTGACTGCCCTAAATTATATATTCTCGACGGAACAGAAACTTCATACCAATTATAGTCTATATTATTATCAGGTTCAACATCATCAGATATATTTGCCACAACTAATAAATTAATATCATCTCCAGGCTCTTTTGGTGTCCAATCAAATTCCACATAAAAATATTTATATTTAGGAAGAGCGAATATCTTCTTCTCAGCAATTAAAGTTAAATTATAATCCCATCCTTCTACAGGATGGTTCTCATACAAAGATAATTTAACTGGCTCTTTAAGGTCTATTCCAAAATTATAAACTTTTATACCAACTGTAGTCAATTTATTTAAAATTTTTTTATAACTCTGATCAACAAAGTTAACACCTATATCCTTAGCTTCTTCAAAATCTTCCCAAGAATAATCTTTAGTTTCATAAGGTTCAATTCTCCGATCTTCAATCTTCTGAGTATCAAAATTATAAATCATTAAATCAAATATATAAGGTCCATTTTTTTCACTTTGCCATATTCTTGTTCCCTTGAAAACTAAACTTATGTTTTGATTTCCTTTTTCTAAATGTGTCTCAATCCAAAAAACATCAATCCAATCATACTTTTTTGAGAATAAAATTCCAGCTATTCCAAAATTTCCTTCTTCTGCAACATCAACTCCTACATCAATAACAAGAGAATCATAAAGCCCATTTCCATTTTCATCAACACCATAATCATTATAATTATCATTAAATCCCACGATAGAAACATCTATATTTTCAGTTAATTCATTATTCTTTGTATTTTCTTCACCTTCTATAGGCTGTACTTTAATTGTTATTTCATTTTCTCTAGCATTTGCAAAAGTATAATCAAATAAAACAATCTTTTTTTCATCAACATCAATAGAACCTATTTTTTTATTCTCTACAAAATCTCCATTAACAAATAATTCTGCTACAATATCTGATTCATCATTTAATCCAGAATTTTTTATTGAAACATTTATTTCTGTTTTTTTATTTACTATTGCTTTTTCTACTTTTATTTGTCCAACTTTTACATCATGCTCTGGTTTTGGAGGAACATATATAGAAGTTTCTGGGTCTCCAAGAAGATTTGTTTCAAAATAAATTCCTTTCATAAATTGGTCCTCTGATGAAATATATCCTATTAAACCCTCTTTTGCATAAGCATTTGCTTTTCCCAATTGTTTAACATTTGAAAATAAAGCATCAAAAAATCTTCTATCGTGTCTTTGCGAAGGACCATCTGTGCTATCCCATGCACCCCACCCAAACCTTGCATTCATAATTACTGCAAATGCTCCATTTTGATTTGTTGTAAAATGTTCTGCTGCAGAATCAACACCAAGAGAATTATCATCGATAAAAGAACCCTCACTAAAAGCAGCAGCATTGTCAAATGAACCAGGATAACATCCTTGAGAATAAATAAAAACAGGTTTTTCATTTGTTAAACCATCTATATCTTCATTATACATTTTCATAACATAATTCACATTCGCGTGTCCTAAATGATTTATTTCATTTATTTCATTATGGTTTATTTTATCTGTTATATTATCTTTCTCCCATTCAGTCCACTTGTTGTCATAAAGAGTATCCATATTTACAGAAGAAAGAAATTCTTTTGTCTCATAACCATAATTATCAGAACCTTCTTTTATTTCCTCTTTGCTATTTGTAGCATATTCAGAAACTCCTCCAAATCCAAGATATTCTCCAACCATTAATGAATTTTTAAGCCAATCTTCTTCATTAATCACAGCATTTTCATACACAATTGTTTTTCTTACAAAATTTGCTATTTCTTCAGCAGAATCAACAGGAGCTCTTCCAACATAAACTTCTGAATACAAATCAACTTCTCCTCCATTTTCTCCGTCGCCATATTCTCCATAAATACCATTACCATTATAATCAAAATCTCCATCCAAATTACTATAATAAACATCAGAAATCATATATCCTGCCCCCCATCCCCACTCGTCTGAAAATTTCCTTACAGGAACAATATTATCTCCACTCTCTCCTCCAGCATCATCCCTATCAGCATCTCCTCCAAGAAGAACATATTGAACATTCCAATTAGAATAAGCATATTTTATAAAATTTCTAATTTTTTCTTGTTCATCTTTTCCATTATAATTTGAAAAAATATATTCAGTAGTTACTATTTTTGTTTTAAGTCCTTTTTGTTCTTTCCAATCTGCAAGTGTCTTGAATGTATATTCTCCCTCCAAATTTGCAAATTCTTGGTTTGTGATAATAACATAATCATATTGTTCTAAATCATTAATTACTACAGGTTCTGCTGTTTTAAAAAAAGATTTAATTTTCCCAGCAATTGATTTTTCTGCGTATCTCGACGGATAAGTATTAACAACAGAAGGATTATCAACAATTGCCTTTACTCTATCAAAATCTTCTTTAGTATCTCTAAAAGATGTAGGAACCCCTTTTCTTAATAAAACATCATAATCAACTTCAACAGTTATTGATTCAAAATAAGAAAGTTTTCCTTCTTTTGGATTATATTTTACAGGATAAAGATTTAAAGTAAGAATATCATAACCAACAATTTTTTGAACATTACTATCAGAATATCTTTCACCATAATCTTCTAATTCCTTGATTTCAGATTTTATTTCTACAAAATCAAGCGAAAACCCTTTTTCTTTGAGTTCTTCCGTCGGTAAAAGAGGTATTGGTGGTTGGGTTATTTCCACATTATATTTTCCTGGGATTTTCTTTTCATTTCCAGTTTTAATAATTACCTTGTTTATTTTTGCGTTATTAGGCAACAAAAGTTTTATAGACTTAAAGGGTAACTTAGGTTCACCAACAGGGGAGTAAGATTCTAAACCAGGAATTGTGACAGAATAATAAATTTCATCTTTAATAAACAAAGGCTCTATTATAGGCCCATTAAATTTATATTTTTTAGATAAAGTTTCTGCAGAAACATTTGATAATAAAAGAATTCCTAGAAAAAATGCAATTAACAAACACACAAAAATTTTATTTTTCATTTTAAGAAATTAATTTTATTTTTTCACCCTCCTCATAAACTTGATTCTCAACTATAATTCCTATGTATCCCATAGCTCCTATTTCTGGAATTTTTCCAAAAACACAATTCCCATTTGCATCAACAGTTAAACCAGAACTAGAACAGCAAGCACTCATTCCACTCGTCGTTATATAGTATTCATTTAAATCATCACCACAGCAAAATCCATTTTCACAATTTGAATCAGAAGTGTCCATTGAATTAGATTCACATTTAGTAGCCCATGTTCCTAATTTTCCCAATCCTGTTAATTCGCATAATTTATTTGGGGGATTCATTGCATAATCTCCATCATACCAAATTCCAACAACTGAATCAGAACATGAAGCAGGATTACCTCGCACATCTTTAAATGTGCATGTAGTTCCACAATAATATTTTTTATAACTTCCAGAAGGATAATTTACATTACCAGTAGTTGGTGTATCAGTGCTATAACAGTTATCATCGTAATAACACATATTCCTATAAGCGCATAATTCATAAACATTGTTAAGATTGTCAACTTCACAGTATAGATTATTAATTTCCCAGCCCCAGTGCTCAGAATCGCAAGTTTGATTGGTTTGATTTTGTTGAACACAAGCACCGTCGACACAACCGTTGGGGCATTTGTATGATTCAAATTTTTTAGTTCCCCCATCACAATAAAATTCTCTTACATAATCCAAACTACCGCTGCATGTTCCATACCAAGCATTAATATAAATTCCGCTTGATGGACAAAAACATCCTGATTCATCTGCTTTAACCATTCCTCCGCGTTTATAGCAATTAACACAAAACTCTTCATTTGGAGAACCACATGTCAATGCAGAACTCACTTGGCAAAAATCAGTTTTTAACTCTTCATAATTTACTGTTCCTCTCACATAATAATCTTTTCCACCGTCGGTGTCTATGCAATCTTGTGTTGCTTTCCCAGTAATCTTATTCAAAAAGTTTCCAAACCACGACGCTGAAACAAGAGAAAAAGATAAAACTAAAAGAATACAAACAACAAATATCACCTTGTTTTTCATGCTTTAATTAAATAAAAAGAAGTTATAAATTTATTGATTATAATCGCTCGCTTCGCTCGCTTAAATTTGGCTCGTTGTAAACAACTCGCATATTGATAAGATAGTTATTCAATAAAAACGTTTTAATAATTTGTCGTCGGTGCTTTCACATTAAAGGATTATATCAATCTGTAAGCAAATTTACGAGCGAACGTAAATACTCTTCACCCAATTTTATCCCAAACCACCTAAAACTAAAGACGAAAGAAGATACAAAAAGAAAATTGAAGCAAAGGCAACAATAAGGTAAAGCGAAATTCCCCTCTTTAAATTCTTCCCGATTTTGTTATATCTTTCTAATTTGTCTTCTCCTGAATCAATTGTTACCAAAGTAGAAGTTAGAATAAAAATAATTTCTATTATATAAATTCCAATTATAATCTGCAGATAATAAGGAGGAATCATTTTTGTTAAATCAAAGATATTTAAAATTGCCTCCATATTTCCTAAGGAAGATGTATCTGCTCCGGTTAATTCTGATAAATTAAGCTTGTTTAAAATAGAAGTAATCATCGACGCTAAACCAACTACAACTCCTGAAAGCAAAGGTGCAAGAAATGTCATGTTGCTTTTCATATCAGAAACCACTTCTGCCAGCAAATCTTTCAATCTGCTGTTTATCTTCTCTATATTTTTTATATATTCTGAAATGCTCATAATACTCGTCGCTGCTATAGTCAAACCTTTTTTAGACGCCTCTATAAAAACTTTCATGCTTGTGGCAATTAATTCAGAA
>Ga0315289_10005197_pt1 | contig 19273 bp, 20 predicted proteins | sample YL17G11_40_MG_FD_203452 | JGI IMG/M metagenome (GOLD analysis project Ga0315289, IMG submission 203452) | Sediment microbial communities from Yellowstone Lake, YNP, Wyoming, USA - YL17G11_40 | ecosystem: Environmental > Aquatic > Freshwater > Lake > Sediment | place: USA: Wyoming | collected...
CCCATCCGGTCCATCTTGTTGATGAAGGAGATACGGGGGATGTGATAGCGATCGGCCTGGTGCCATACCGTCTCCGATTGGGACTGGACGCCGGCCACAGCGTCGAAGAGGACGATGCCGCCGTCCAAGACCCGCAGGCTACGCTCCACCTCCACCGTGAAGTCCACGTGGCCGGGCGTATCCACGATGTTGATCATGTGCCCCGCCCATTCGCAGGTGGTAGCGGCGGCGGTAATAGTGATCCCTCGCTCCCGTTCCTGGGCCATCCAATCCATCACAGCCGTCCCCTCATCCACCTCGCCGATCTTGTAGGTACGGCCGCTGTAGAAGAGGATACGCTCGGTAACGGTCGTCTTGCCCGCATCTATGTGGGCGATGATCCCTATGTTGCGAACCTTTTCGATGCGCACAGGTCTAGTCATGGCTTTATCTTCAGATCATCGGGGGAGAGAAAACGTTACACGTTCATGGGTGCGATCGCCGCACAGCGGCTACCATCGGTAGTGGGCGAAGGCCCTATTGGCTTCAGCCATGCGGTGGGTGTCATCCCGACGCTTGATAGTGACGCCCTGGCCGCTGGCGGCATCCATCAGTTCAGCGGCTAGCCGTTCAGCCATGGGCCTCCCCTTGCGAGCACGCGCCGCCGTCAAGAGCCAACGCACGGCCAACGCCATCTGCCGCTCCGGCCGTACCTCCAGGGGGATCTGATAGGTGGCACCCCCTACGCGCCGAGGCCGCACCTCCAGAATAGGCTTGGCATTGCGCACCGCCTGTTCAAATACCTCTATAGGGCTACGGCGGGCCCGCTGCTCGATGATGGCCATAGTCCCGTACATGATCCGCTCCGCGGTACCCTTCCTGCCGTTCTTCATCAGCTTGTTGATGAACACCTGCACCCAGACGCTGTTGTACTTGGCGTCAGGCAGTACCTGCCTACGGATGACCTTGCCTCGCCTCGGCATTGCCTTGCCTGCCCTACCTGAGTTCCTCGCTGCGACGGGTGCCGTACTTGCTGCGACCCCGCTTCCGCCCCACCACCCCCTGGGAATCGAGGGCACCGCGGATGATATGATAGCGCACCCCCGGCAAGTCCTTCACTCGCCCTCCCCGGATGAGCACTGCCGAGTGCTCCTGAAGGCTGTGCCCCTCGCCAGGGATGTAGGCGGTAACCTCCATCCCGTTGGTCAGACGCACCCGCGCTACCTTGCGCAGAGCGGAGTTGGGCTTCTTGGGGGTCACGGTTCGCACCTGGACGCAGACACCCCGCTTCTGAGGAGCCCCCTGCGCCCGCATCAGCCTATTCCTCAAAGCATTGTAGGAAAAGCGCAGAGCTGGCGCCTTGGTCTTCTTGACCAGCTTCTTGCGCCCCCTCCGCACCAACTGATGTATGGTGGGCAAGTCGTTCCCCCTTCAAACACAGCGAAATAGGTCGAAAGCCTTATTCCTGAGCCAGTACGGCGGCGAGGCTCCCGCCCCCAGCTATCCGCCGACCGTCGTCACTTTAGGGTCTTTCGACCTGTACGTATTTACGTAATGGCGTACATACGCAATGGACGTCAGACGCCAACGTTAGATTATATCAAAGTTCGTACGCTGTCAAGAGCGCTCACCCACCGGCTCTGGTTCGCCGTTGGTGGTCTAGTTCTCGACCCCCGCCTGAAGGCGGGGGCATCGGATTCGCCTCCCCATGCCCCAGCCTTGAGGCTGGGGTTGTGTGCGAACCTGGGAGTTCAGAACCCACCAATCATGAACCAATTACCACCCACCGGCTCTACACTCTTCAGTGTGGATACAGTTGAGATGAAGAGGAGGGCCTACGGCTTCCGGAACGACAGCAGCTTTCTGCTAAGGATCCTTAACCTAATCCGCACCAGGCGAAGAGGACGTCTGCGCGACGCTACCCGGATCTCAACCTCTCACCGCAGCTTGAGCAGAACACAGCGTCGGCTTCCACCCGCCCTCCACAGTGAGGGCAAAAGCGGCGTTCCGTCGCTTCTGCCGCCCCAGGAGCAGTGGGCGACGGCGCAGGTGGTGGATACGCCTTTGCCGCCGCGTTGACGCCGATGAGCGGAGGCGGCGGGATCGCCTCAAAGCGCGAAAGCAAATCCTTGTAGGAAACAGTCTCGAAGCTGAACAGGTAGTGAGTTCCCACCGCCAAGAGGGCCACGACCACGGGCCCAAGGGCCGGCAGCCACCCTACAGGCTTCATACCCTCCACACCGAAGGCGTTGGCCAGCCCGCCGCCCAAGAGCCACATGCCAGAGAGGAAGGCAATGATCCAGGAGACGCCGACCACGGTGTACAGATAGGTCCGGTGAAGAAAAAAGGTGGCCCGAAACTCCTCGTCCTCTGTGATACTGCCTAACCGCCTCTCCGCCTGGAACCAGTGATAGGCCCAGATGGCCGCGCCGATGATGATAGCAGTAACGGACGAGGCCAGAGCCTGGCGATAGCCGTCATCCCCGAGGGCATCATCAGAGATGACTCGGGCGATGGTGGTGCTAATGAGCAGGGACAGACCGATGACCAGCGTCGCGAAGCCTACGAAGCTAACAACGTAGAGATACTGACGCCGTCCAGCCCCTGGAGCTACGGCAGGCCGCGCCCCGACATCACGGAAGATGAGGTAGAGGATCAAGGGTGCCACCAGGAGCCAGCCCGCAAGGAACATGGCCAGCGCCCAGCCGATGGACGCTTTGCCGCGGTCGGTAGCATCGAAGTATACCCACATGGCGAAAGCTAGCCACAAGATGAAGAACCCGATGCCTATGGCCCACATTTCACACCTCCTATGCAAGAACGCGTCTCAGCCGAGCCCCGCGCTGGGGCCATCTTGGAACAAGGCGTCCGGTCTACTGGAGCGAGAAGGGCGGATATTCGTCGCGGAGCAAGAGCATGTAGGCTTCGACCCGCAGGATCCACCTCATGACGCCTTCGCCGAACTGCCACAGGCCATCCGGGTAGCGGCTGGTGAAGAGCACGGCGAACCAGCCGATGATGGCCGTGATCAGCCAGGCGATGAGCACGAAAAAGAGCACTATCGCCTGCGGAATGACCAGCAAGAATCGGAAGCCCACCGTCCAGCGGTTCCTGCCCTCGATCACGGCAGGAAAGTCAGTCGAGACCGGATAGTCGCCGTCGCCGAAGGGCGGATACTCATCGCGCAGGAGGGCCTCATAGGCCAGGGCGCGTGCCCGCCAGCGCAGGTAATACTGCTGCAGCCTCAGGAGATCCTCGTTAGCCCGCCCTTTGAACACGATGATGAACCAGTTAATGACCGATGCGACTGCCGCCACCATCCCCAAGGCCCCCGTCCGGTCACTGCCCACCCCCAGCCCGAACCCGGGGCCTCCCACGAGCAGCACATGCGGGATGGCGAGGATGAAACGGAAGCCCGTCGTTAGGCGGTTGCGGTCCGTGGTCTGCCTCTCCACCGCGAAAGAAACCGGGTAGTCGGCCATCGCTGCGCTCCTTCCTGGCGGTCGCCTGTCCGCCGGCCCTCCGTGTGGGGCCAGTGGCATCTCAGAACCGAGCGGGCGGTCTACTCTGGGTTGACCCGCCTACTTGAGAGAGAAGGGCGGGTACTCGTCGGTGAGGAGATAGGATGCGTAGGCTGACATCCGGAGCGACCAGCGATACACCCCGACGCTGAAATCGAACAGAGGGCGTGGATACCTGGCTGTGAAGAGGATCGCGAACCAGGCGATTATCAGCACTATGTAGTATACGATGCCCAGGAACATGAGCACGATAAGATTGGGGATCACCAGCAGCCACTTGACGAAGATCAGCCAGCGGGAAAGCCGCTCTGGGTAGTCCACCTCTAAGGTTACAGGATACCGGCCCGGCTCCCAGGAAAAGGGCGGGTAGTCGTCCCGCAAGAGGACTACGTAGGCGATCACGTTGGCGCTCCAGCGATAGACCCCCACCACAAACCTGAACATCCCCTCGGGATAGCGGCCGGTGAACAGGATGGCGAAGAAGGCGATGAAGGTAATGACGCTGGCAACAAGGCTCAGGGCGTATACGACCAGAAAGTGGGGGACGGCCAGCAGCCACTTGACGAAGATCAGCCAGCGCGAGAGGCGCTCGGGGTAGTCCACATCGAACCGCAGAGGATATGCAGCTCCAGTAGCCATAGCGCTCCCTCCTTGAAAAACGCCTTGCCGCCGCAAACTTACAGGCCCAGGCAAGAGTTGTCAACCCGGCATCACTCGAACACGTACTTCACCTTGTTCCCGAAGGCCAAGCCGGGCGAGAAGTCCAGACGAGCGGGATCCACCCCCGACGGCAGCTCGAAGACCACCATCACCGCCGCTGTCCTGTCCTTCTTTAGTTCCTGCGGCGCCGGATGGCCCGCCACCACCACCAACTCGGGCTTGTGCTTGTCCCCATCCTCGTCCCTGAGCTTGAAGTCCCACTCCCTAATCTTGACGTCCCTCGAGCTATCGTTCACCATCGAGAACTCGAACATGATCAGACGATTGCCGACACCGGCCTCCAGAAGCGTCTCCTCCTCGGCCAGCGGGTCGGTCGCTGATAGCAGATCCACCCACACATCAGCGATGCCCACGCCGTCTGCCGGCCTGCCCGCCTTCAGCCCAGCGTAGTTCACCTCCACCTGCACCTCATCGCCCAGCAGTAGGATGCCAGCCACGCTGCCAGCGATGATGCCGCCGGTCAGCAGGAAGCCGATGATGGAGGAGACAAGATAGGTGTCGCCGCCGGCCGGCCCTGCCGTCGCCGACAGGTTGAACGGCGGGTACTCGTCGGTCAGGGAGAGGAAGTAGGCGTTGACCCGCACGCTCCAGCGGATCACCCCCGCCACGTATTCGAACAGCCCCCGCGGATAGCGCCCGGTAAAGAGGATGAAGAACCAGGCTAGGATCGTCACCAGCAGAGCGCCTACCCACAGAAACATAAGCATAATGGCATGAGGGATGGCGGTGATGAGCTTCCAGACGAGAACTTTCCAGCGGGTCAGCCGCTCCGGGTAGCGCAGGTCGAAGTCGATGGGGTAGTCGCCCTCAAAGGGCGGATAGGCCTCCGTCAGCAGAAGAACATAGCCCAGGGCTCGGAGCTGCCAGCGATAGAGCGCCACCAAGAAGTTGAACAGCCAGCGGGGTATGCGCCCCCTGACGATGATGGCCAGCCACGAGGCCAGTATCACGCCATCCTCGGCCGCTGACACGGCGGCCCAAAAGATGAGGACCGGAATCGCCAAGAAGATGCGCAGAAGCGTCTTCCAGCGGGACAGGCGCTCCGGATATGTCGCCTCGAAGATCACCGGATAGGGAGCCGCTTCAGCCGCAGTCATGACCGTACCCCCTTCTCACGCCGCGCTCGGCGCCAAGGCCTCGATGATCGAGCGCCAGATGGGCAGCCCGCCCTCGCTCCCCAGCAGGGCCTCGCTCGCCCGCTCAGGGTGAGGCATCATCCCCAGCACATTCCCCCGCTCATTGATGATACCCGCGATGTTATTGGCGCTGCCGTTGGGGTTGGCCTCCGCCGTGGCCCGGCCCTCGGCGTCGCAGTAGCGGAAGACCACTCGCCCTTCTGCCTCCAGGCGGGCCAGGGTTTCGGCGTCGGCGTAGTAGCGGCCCTCGCCATGGCCGATGGGGATGGCCAGCACCTGCCCCTGGCGACAGGCGCTGGTGAAGGGCGTATCGTTGTTCTCCACCCGCAGGTTCACCCACTGGCAGCGGTACTGAAGGCTCTCGTTGCGCATGAGAGCGCCGGGCAGCAAGGCCGCCTCGCAAAGGATCTGGAAGCCATTGCAGATGCCCAGGACCAGCTTGCCCGCCCGCGCCTCGCGCACCACCGCCTCCATCACCGGCGAGAAGCGGGCAATGGCGCCCGCCCGCAGGTAATCGCCGTAGGAGAAGCCTCCGGGCAGGATGATGCAATCGTAGGGGGAGAGGTCGGCCTGGCGATGCCACACATAGTCCGTGGACTGGCCCAGGATGTCGTCGAGGACGTAGTAGCAGTCGCCATCGCTCCAGGTGCCGGGGAAAACGATAACCGCGAAGCGCATCTCCCGCCGATTATAGCGCACGCTGGCCTCGCTCGCACCCCGTGTGGCGTTTCTGGCCGGCCAGCCGGGGGACGAGAATAGACGCAGCAGGGCTGAAAATTCATTGCGATTCCCATCCCGATCCTATTGACAAAATACCTGTAAGGCGTAAACTATGAGCGCTCGCACGGTTCGTGTGGGCGGGGTGCGGCAAAATGTGCGGGAACTTTCAGGCCCGCGGCAAGTACAAGTAGGCAGCGGTCGCTGCCCGCCTCAGGCGGGGGCGGCCGCTGTTTGGTTCGCGGAGCGAAAGGAGGGGACGATGTCAGGCAAAGGTAAGGGCCTGCGCATGATCCTTGCGCTGCTGCTGGCGCTGGCGGCGATGCTGGTGGCCACGGGGACGGCGCTCGCCGACGAGCTCGAACAACTCGACCTCAAGGTCAACATCGTCAAGGACTCCAAGACGAAAAAGGAAGACGCCGAAGCCATGCAGAAAGGCATCAACGCCATCCTTGGGCAGTGCAAGGATTACGGCATACACATGGAAGTCACGATATCCACGGTGGAAACGGACGTGACGAAGATTGGCGACCTGGACCCGGTGCCCGCAGAAAATGTGACGACGGCCCAGCAAGGGGAGATATTGACGGAGGCGCAGAAAGAGGCGGAGAAGGGCCAGATCAAGATGGTCGTGCTCAAAAGCTTCGCTCAGCCCGACCCCGAGACCACCGTCCTGGGTAGCGCCCGCATGAGCGATCCCACGTCAGAGAAGCCGTCGGCCACGATCTGCGACGGCGCGGGGGCGGACAGCTGGGCGCATGAGTTGGGCCACGCGCTGGGACTCAACGACAGGAACAGGGAGCCGAACAACTTCATGGCGCAGAAGAAGGTTAGGACGGATACTAAGGTGGACGAGGACCAGTGCAGGACCATGAAGGAGTTCCTCAAGAAGCGCAAGGCCGAGGCGAGATGCACCGAGTGTCAAGAGAAGGCAGGAGGCTGCGTCCCCGGCGCGGAGAGCGCGAACGACGCGATATTTGACGAGCGGGGCGACGTGACCAACCCCATAGTGGACGTCGAGGCGACGTTCTTCACCTTTGACCTGGATCCCCTCAGCCCTACTCTCTTCACGACGACCGGGGTGGGCCTCTTCCCGGACACCCCTGTCTCCGCTACCTACAGCATCGGCTTCGATACGGACAACAACGCCGCGACCGGGGGAACGGTCGGGCCATTCGGCGGCTTCGAGTTCGCCGCCGTGGTTCAGGCGACCGGCACCTTTCCGTTCAACAGCACCGCGATGGGCAGCCTTATCAAGCTGCCCGAGGGCACCGAAGTCACACCACTGGACTCGGAGTTTCGCCGCTTGCTCCACCACATCGACGTGGAAGAGGGCCAAATCCCACCCGACGAAGAGATCGGCGCCGAGATAGCGTTGGCCATCCCTGTCACAGCTCTGGCTCCTCTAGACGATCCCATACGCGTCGCCGTTGTGGCCTCCTCCGGTGTTGATCAGGACCTTGTCGAACCCGAGACGATAAACACCCTTCCCGGTCCCGCGCCCGAGCTGCTCGTAGCTCCTCGCACGGCGTCCCCTGGAGAGGCGCTGACCATTGAGGGGAGCGGTTTCGCGTCCAACAGCGACGTGAGGCTGGTGCTGGCGGACGAGCCGCTGGGGGAGACGGCAACGCTGGGCGACGGGACGTTCAGTACCTCAGCGCCGACGCTCTCGCTGGGTCCGGGTAACTACCTGCTAGACGCCATCGATGAGGAAGGGAACTTTGGCCTTGAGGTCATCACCGTCCTTGGCCCAGGCGGCGTGGGCGGCATAGCCGAGTTCTTCGTCGACGGTTGTGACACCCCCGCCAGCGCCGCTCAGGGCCCCGGCTCCTCGTCTCCGCCCTACGCCGCCCTCACCGCCGGGCTGGCGGTGGCGCTGGCCGCCCTCACCGCGGGCGCGTGGTACGCCAGGAGGCGGTTCAGCCGGAGTTGATCCTCCGCCAGAGGCGATTCAGGCCGGCCGCTCGATCTCCAGCGGCGGTGCGGTGCCGTCGATGGGGGCCGAAGGCACCTGGTCCAGGAAACGAGCAGCCAGAGCTACCCTCTCCTCCTCCGTGGGCGGAGGGTACTCGATCCGGCGGTGGTAGATCCCCCGCAGGGTGGACTTGAACGACTCGCCGATGACCTTCAGGTCGCGCAGGGTCAGGTCGCAGTCCTCCAACTGGCGCTCGGCCAGCCGCTCCGAGATCACCGCATCCACCAGGGCATCGATGCGCTCCAGCGAGCGGTCGCGGCTGCTGCGCACCACCGACTCCGCCGAGTCAGCCAGCATGGCGATCGCCGTCTCCTTGCTCTGCGGCTTAGGGCCCGCGTAGGCAAACAGGCGGGGATCCACATCGGGCTTCTCCTGGCTGGCCTTGCGGTAGAAGTAGGTGACCAGGCGCGTGCCGTGGTGCTCGCTGATGAAAGCCCGCACCTGAGCCGGAAGCCTGTACTTGCGGGCCAGCTCCATCCCCGCAGCCACATGAGCGGAGATGATCCTGGCGCTCGTGTAGGGGTCTAGCCTCTCGTGGGGGTTGCGGCTGTCCAACTGGTTCTCGATATAGAAGACGGGGCGGATCATCTTGCCGATATCGTGGTAATAGCAGCCCACTCGCACCACCAGCGAGTCGGCCCCCACCAGGTCAGCCGCCCGCTCAGCCAGGTTGCTCACCACAACGCTGTGGTGGAAGGTGCCCGGCGCCTCCGCCTGTAGGCGACGCAGGAGGGGATGGTCGAGCTGGCCCAGCTCCATGAGCTGAACGCGGGTGGTGATGCCAAACAGAAGGCCGAGGACAATGAAAGCGCCCACCGTGATCACCGCCGACAGCAGTCCGCCCAGGGCGGTGGCCACAACGGCCCAGGGCAGGTCCAGCACCTCACGGCGGGGGTCGAGGAGCCAGAAGATAAGCAGAACGACGAAGGAGACAAAGGCCACCGCTCCGCCGGCCATCAGGTAGCGATTGACCCGCTCCGCCCGATGAACACCGTATATGCCAACCAGGCCAGCCAGGGTGAACACCGATGCCATCTGGAAAGCCTCCGTCGGGTTGCCAGCCACCACGCTACGCGCATCGGGCTGATAGAAGCCGGCGAAGGTAACCAGGAAGGCCAGGACAGCCGCCACCACCACCGCCAGGCCGGCATCGAGGAGGGCGGCCACCAGCATCGGTGCCGCCGCCACCGGCAGAAGGTAGGCCAGATAGAGCCCATCGCTGTCGGGTAGGGCCTGGGCCAGCAGGAGCTTGGCCGCCGCCACCCACAGCACAACCAGCAGGGCCAGCAGGAGAAGACGAGGCAGGCTGGCGGCCTCGCTGGGCTGAAAGAGGTACAGATAGCCCCCCAGGGCCACAGCCCCCAGCAGCGCCGCCAGGACTGCCGCGGCGACGTGGTCTCCCTGCAGGTGCACGTCCACCAGGCCAGCATCCCGAAGGGTCTCCATGGCCGAGGCGCTGATGACCTGCCCCTCGCGGACGATGACCTCGCCCTGGACGCTGATGTCGCGCGAGGCAACGTCGCCTTCCCGGACATCGAAGCGAGCGGGAAAGACGGGGAATAGTATGAAGATGAGGGCCGCCCCTACGACGGCGGCAAAGACGCCCGCCCGTAGGCCGGAGATTCTTCTCCCCGTGGTCGACCTCGTAAGCACCGACTACGCCTGCCTAGTAGCAGTTTCAGAAACGGCCTGCCACCCCCGCCATAAGGCGGGGGCGTGGATGCCGCCCCGTTATGGCGTTCAACTATTTAGATTCACCTCTGCGGGATGAATCCCGCAGCTTCCCCAAAGCTGAGGGTTTCAACCCTCAGGGGTGTTCCTATTTTCTTGACCACCACTACGGAGCGGTGTGGAGAGAATTTTGAAATGGCTTCTGCTCACATCTTACCATGATATCAGATGCGAATCGCAGGCGAAAGGACAACAGGAGAAAGGGGGCTAAGACTGGGAGAGTTCGGCCAGCAGCTCTGTGACCACCTCGTTTATCTCGCGGCCCTCGGCTCGGCCTGCTAGCTGGGAGATGAGGACGGGCATGACCTTGCCCTTGTCGGCTGGCCCACGCGCCTCCACCTGAGCGATGACCTCGCGGGCTGCCTTGGCGATCTCCTCGCGAGACATGGCCGCGGGCAAGTAAGCGAGGAGGACGGCCATCTCCGCCTCCTCTTTGTCCACCAGGTCCTGGCGGCTGCCCTTCTGGAACCCTTCAATGCTCTCGCGGTGCCTGCGCACCTCTTTGCTGATTACCTTGAGGACGCCGGCATCGTCCAGGGGCGAACCCTCAGCCACCTCGACGTTCTTGATGGCCGCCGTCACCATACGAATGGCCGTCTTACGGCGCTCATCGCGGCCGCGGATGGCCTCCTTCAGATCGTCGGCAAGCTTATCTTTGAGGGCCATATTGAGAGAAGCCAGACTACCTAAATCGCCGACTGTTCTTGCGGCTCTTGCGCAGTTTGGCAGCTTTCTTCTTCTTGGCCGTTACGCTGGGCGGCTCGAAGTGCTCCCGCCGTCGTGCTTCAGCCAGAACGCCCGTCTGCTGCACCAGCTTGCTGAATCGCCTCAGGGCTTGCTCGAACGACTCGTTCGGGCCGACAGTGACTTCCGGCAAATACTGTTCCCCTCCCCCCGGCCATGGATAATGAAGGCACGTGCCTAATCTTATTTATGTAGCAGCTTAGAGTCAACCCCGAATAGAGCCTCATTCGTCGGCATGCCAAACCACCTGCCCGCCGACGACGGTCATCTGCGGTCGCAGGGCCAGGAACTCGCCCGACGGGCAGGCCGTGGGGTCGCCCGAGAGCACCACCAGGTCGGCCAGCCTGCCGGGGGCGATGCTGCCCCGCTCTCCCTCAGCAAAGGAGGCGTAGGCAGCGGCCGTCGTGTACAGGCCCAGCGCCTGCTCGATCGAGATGCTCTCCTCGCCCCCAACGGGCTGGCCGCTCTTGCTGCGGCGGGCGACGGCCCCGTAGAGGCCAGCAACGACCTCCGGCCTGACCACCGGGCAGTCGGAGCCAGCCGCCAGGCGAACGCCCGCCCTCAGGAGCGAGCGCAGGGGGTAGAGGTAGGGCTGCCTCTGGGCCGGCACCTGCCGCAGGTAGCGATCGCCGTTGTAGTAGAGGAAGGAAGGCTGAGTGACCACCATCAGGCCCGTCGTCGCTATCCGCTCCACCAGCGGCGGCGGGCAGACACCGCAGTGCTCGATACGATGGCGATGATTCTGGCGTGGGGCCTCAGCCAGCGCCCGCGCCAGGGCGCCGGCAGCGGCGGCCACCGCCCGCTCCTCCACAGCGTGAATGGCCACCTGCCAGCCCTGGGCATGGGCCTGGCAGGCCATCTCTGCCAGGGCATCCTCCTCAGGGTAGACATCCTCTCCCAACTCCTTGATGAGGATCTTCACCGCCCCCAGCTCCAGCAGACCATCGCCGCCTTCCTCCTCCCTCCAGCCCGCCGCTGCCTCCCTCTGCTCGAAGCCCACCATGGCCGTCAGGCAGGGCAACAGGTGCCCCTCCTGGCGCATCCACCGCAGAAGCTCCCACTCTGGCGGGCCGTTGGTATGGCTGGCGTCGACGACGGCGGTGATGCCCGCCGCCAGGAAGCGCTGGCTGGCCAGGCGCACACCATCAACGAGCTCTTCCCGGCTCAGAGGCGGCACAGCCCGGTCCACCAGCTCGTTCATCTCCAGCAGGACGCCGTTGGGCTCGCCGCTGGTGGAGTCGCGCTCCATGCGGCCGCCGGGGGGCTCCTCGGTCCCCATGCCGATGCCACACAGGCGCAGGGCCAGGCTGTTGAGGACGCAGGCGTGGCCGCTGCGGTGTATCAGTCGCACCGGATGATCCGGGGCGGCAAGGTCGAGGTCCCAGCGAGTGGGATGTCGCCCCTCGGCCAGGTCAGCCTCGCTGTAGCCGACGGCGCGGATCCAGCGGCCAGCGGGCGTGACCGCCGCCTGCCGCCGCAGAGCGGCCTGCAGGTCGGCGATGGAGGATACAGCATCGGGGCTGCAGTCCAGGGCAAGGAGGCTGGCGGCGTAGGCCAGCACGTGGCAGTGGGCATCGATGAAGCCGGGGAGCAGCGCCCGCCCTCGGCAGTCGATGACCTCCGCCTGGGAGCCCGCGCGGGAGCGAACGTCGGCATCCGAGCCGACGGCCAGGATGCGCTCACCCCGGACGGCGACGGCCTGGGCGCGCGGCCGCCGCGGGTCCATGGTCATGACGCGCGCATTGTGGAGGACGAGTGCAGCAGTCAGGCCAATCCCCCTATAGCAGGGTCATCTCCTCAAGATCGGGCGGCACGATGAGACGGGCCTCCGTCAGGGCCTGCACCTCCTCCGCCGTCCAGCCGGGGGCCACCTCCCGCAGCACCAGCCCCTCGGGCGTCACATCGATGACGGCGATGTCGGTGATGATCTGATCCACGCACTCCGGTGCGGTAATGGGCTCCGTGCACTCCTTGACGATCTTCGGCCCGCCCTCTTTGGTGGTGTGGATCATGAGAGCGATGACCTTCTTGGCGCAGAAAGCCAGGTCCTGCCCTCCTCCCAGGTTCCCGATCTGCTTGCCGGGGATGCGATAGTTGGCCAGATCGCCCTTCTCCGACACCTGCAGCGACCCCAGGACGGTGATGTCCACGTGGCCGCCGCGAATGATGCAGAAGCTCTCGGCGTTGTCCATGAGAGCCATCCCCGGCTTCTTCGATATCGGCTGCCCACCAGCGTTGATCAGCCTACTATCGGCCTCGTCGGGGTTGTCAATGATCGGCCCGAAGCCGATCACCCCGTTCTCCGATTGGAACAGCACCTCCCGCTCCGGCGGCACGAAGTTGCTACAGTAGGTCGGTATTCCCACCCCCAGGTTGATTATCATCCCATCCTGGAACTCCTTGGCCGCCCGCAGGGCCATGACCTGCTCGTCCAGCCTCTCTCCCGGCACAGTCTTGCCCCCTCTGTCCCCTACGTCGCCTCGTCCCAGAGCCTGGGCTCCTTGGGCCTCACCACCACCCGATCCACGTACACCCCCGGGGTCACGATGCACTCCGGGTCCAGCTCGCCCAGCTCCACCACCTCATCGACCTCGGCAATCGTCACCGTGGACGCACCGGCCATCACCGCATTGAAGGTCCGCATTGTCCCCCAATACACCAAGTTTCCGTACCTATCGGCCTTGTGGGCGCGGATGAGGGAGAAGTCCCCCCTCAGAGCGTGCTCCAAGAGGTGCTTGCGGCCGTTGAACTCACGCACTTCCTTGCCCTCCTCCACGACGGTGCCCACGCCCACAGGCGTGTAGAAGGCGGCGATGCCCCCCTTGCCCGCCCGTATCCTCTCGCCCAGCGTGCCCTGAGCCGTGAGCTCCAGCTCGATGTCCCCCTGCATCACCCCCCACTCCAGGGGAGTGTAAAAGCGGCCGGGAGCAGCAGGGTAGGTGGTGATGCTCTTCTTTACCTGCCCTCTTCCCACGAGTAGGCCGGGGTCGTAGAAGTCCGGCGGGATCGTCAGAATGACCGCCATACGCTGGCGCACGACCTCCAGCAGGTTCGGCCCCCAACCGCCGATGTTGCTCACCGCGGTCAGGCCCTTGACCCCCTTTCGGGCTACGGCGGCGATCAGGTAGCTCGGGCACTCCCCGGCGCCAGCGAAGCCTCCGATGAGCAGAGTGGAACCGTCGACCATGTCGGCCACGGCCTCGTCAAAGCTGCCCACGATCTTGTTTATCATCGGCCCTAACCTCCGTGGCTGCGCTAGCTGGAGCATCTTAGCACTATTGGAAGGCCTTTGCCCATCAAGAGAGGCTATAATAGACCCGATCTGAGCGGCTGCGGAGGAGCACTATGGCGAAGAAGGTCAGCTTCGATGAGGCCCTGGCGCGCGCCAGGCGCATGTCCGAGCGCTACGTGCAGCGGGGGCCCTACCGTTTCTTCCCCCTCACGGACATCGTGCAGGAGGTCCAGCAAGGGCTAGCCAAGAACCTGGTGAGCCACGGCTACCTCTATTGCCCCTGAATGACCCTCAGCGGCGATCCCGTGGAGGATCGCAAGAAGATCTGCCCCTGCGAAAGGCATCACGAGGACATTGCCCGCGATGGCTTCTGTATATGAATGTTCTTCGCAAGCGAAGAGTTTCTTCGCCGGTACGAGGAGACAGGTGAGATAACGCCCAGCACTCTGGGAGAGGTGGCACCCCTGGGGGAGAGCCTCTTCCCCGCCGGCAAGGAGGCAGCTGCGCTCCCCAAGAGCAAGCGGGGGCCGAGGAGGCAACAAAGCAAGTAGGCCGGGCATCCCGAAAGAGCAACAAAGAGGCCGCTGAGAACATCCCAGCGGCCTCTCCCTTTCTCCGGCCAGCGGGCTAGTCAGCCGAGGGCAGAACCTTCGGCTGGAGGAGCTTCATGGGAGCGCCACAGCAATGGGCGTTGCCGTCGCCTGGCTTAATGCACAGCACCTCGGTGCCGCAGGTCTCGCACTGAAATCGCTTGCCAAGCTGGTTAGCCATGCTCTACCTCCCCCTATTGCTTCAGTTGCATGGGCTGGCCACAGCAGGAGAGGACTCCCTCGCCGCCTTTGGTGACAATCATCTCCGTGCCGCACTTAGTGCACTGATATCGCTTGCCCGCCTGATTGGCCACTTCCCATCAGCCTCCATCACGTTTCAACCTCAGTCTAGCGCAAGCTGGGTGGTGTTTCAAGACATGTGGGGGGATCACGAGTGCCCCGTGGGCCGCGCCGCCTTCGCCGCCTTCTGCGCGTCGGCCAGGAAGCGCTCGATCCCCACGTCGGTCAGGGGGTGGCGCAGCATGCTCATGAGCACGCTGTAGGGCATGGTGCCGATGTGGGCGCCGGCCTTGGCGGCCTCGATGACGTGGAGGGGATGCCTCAAGCTGGCCGCTATCACCTGATTCGGCAGGCGATAGCGCTCGAGGATCTGCACAGTCTCCTCTACCACCGCCATGCCCCTGTGCCCCACGTCGTCCAGTCGCCCGACAAAGGGGCTGATGTAGGTGGCGCCGGCGTGGGCAGCCAGGAGAGCCTGGTTGGTGGAGAAGACCAGGGTCATGTTGACCTTGACCCCCTCCTTGGATAGGCGGGAGGTCGCCTCCAGGCCCACCTCATCGATGGGTATCTTCACCACCACGTTGGGGTGCCAGGCGGCGATGCGCCGCGCCTCCTCTACCAGCCCCTCCACATCGCGCGAGAGGCACTCGGCGGAGATAGGCCCATCGACGATGCCGCAGATCTCCAGGACGATGTCGCGGTAGTCGCCTCCGCCCGCCTTGGCCCAAAGGCTGGGGTTGGTGGTCACCCCGGAGATCACCCCCAGCTTTGCCGCCGCCCGGATCTCGTCAATGCTGGCCGTGTCCAGAAATAGGCGCATCCTCACCCTCTCAGAGCGGATTATAGCTTCTCTTGGCCCGCCAGAAAAGCGCCCTGCCCGCCGGCAGACTCACGGACGGGGAGAGGCCTCCTCGACGGCCGCTGTGGGGGCAGGCAAATGCCCAGCCTTTCGGGCAGCCGCCTCCATGAAGCCCCGAAACAGAGGATGGGGACGGTTGGGTCGAGAGCGAAACTCGGCGTGGAACTGGGAGCCCACCATCCAGGGATGATCCCGCACCTCGCAGATCTCCACCAATGTTCCGTCCGGCGATAGGCCGCTGGCGATGAGGCCGGCCTCAGCCAGGGCCTCCCGATAGACGTTGTTGAACTCGTAGCGATGGCGGTGCCGCTCCACTACCTCTGGCTCGCCATAGGCGGCGTAGGTCTTCGTACCGGCCACCAGGCGGCAGGGGTAGCCGCCCAGACGCATGGTGCCTCCCTTGTCCTCGATGCCCTCCTGCTCAGATAGGAGGCTTATCACTGGATAGGGCGTGCTGGGGGAGAACTCGGTGGAGTGAGGCGCATCGCTCTGGAACACCTGGCGCGCGAACTCGATGACCATGATCTGCATGCCAAGGCAGAGCCCCAGGTAGGACACCCCCTCCTGCCGAGCGTAGCGAGCGGCCCGAACCATCCCCTCGATGGCCCGTTCGCCGAAGCCGCCAGGCACCACAATGCCATGCACCCCCTCCAGGGCAGCCTCGCCACCGCTCTCCTCCAGCTTGCCCGAGTGCACCCAGCGGATGTCCACCCCCAGGCCGTAGTGAACAGCGGCGTGGATCAGAGCCTCCTTCACCGAAAGGTAGGCATCGGGCAACTCGGCGTACTTGCCGACCACCGCCACCGAAACCCGACCGCGCGGGCTCTTGAGCCGCGCCACCCACCTCTGCCAATCGTCCAGGTCATGGGAGACGCCAGGGACTTGCAGGCGCTCCATGATGTAGGCCGCCAGGCCAGCCTGCTCCAGGACCAGCGGCACCTCGTAGATGCTCGCCATAGTAGGAAGGGGCACGACCGCCCGCTTCTCCACGTCGCAGAACAACGATATCTTCTCCCGCAGGTCGTCGGTCATCTGGTAATCGCTGCGGCAGATGATGACGTCCGGCTGGATGCCCATGCTCCGCAGCTCGCGAACGCTGTGCTGAGTGGGCTTGGTCTTCAGCTCGCCGGTGGTGGAGACATACGGCAGGAGGGTTACGTGGATAGCCAGGGTATCCTCCCGCCCCTCCTCCTTGCGCATCTGGCGGACAGCCTCCAGAAAAGGCTGGCCCTCGATGTCGCCCACGGTGCCCCCCGCCTCCACAATGACCACGCTGGCGTCGCTATCCCGCCCGACAGCGCGAATGCGCTCCTTGATCTCGTTGGTCACGTGGGGGATGGACTGAATGGTGCGGCCCAGGTAGACGCCCCGTCGCTCCTTGGCAATCACCGCCTGGTAGATCTGGCCGGAGGTCACGGAGCTGGCCTGGGTGAGGTCCTGATCCAAGAAGCGCTCGTAGTGGCCCAGGTCGAGGTCGGTTTCGGCGCCGTCGCAGGTGACGAAAACCTCGCCGTGCTGGTAGGGGGACATGGTGCCGGGGTCGACGTTGAGGTAGGGGTCCAGTTTCTGGACGACGACGGGGATGTTGCGAGCCTTGAGGAGTCTGCCGACGGCGGCGGTGGTGATCCCTTTCCCTACGGAACTCACCACCCCACCAGTGACGAAGATGTACTTCGGCATGTAATTCAAAATCATCATACGGGCGACGGCGAAGGGCTGTCAAGCGCTGGAGGCGTCTGGGAACTAGCCAAGGAGATAGATTGATTAGCAAAATCCCCACTGCCCAGAGACGTACGAACGAGAGATCAGGTCGGCGCCTTTGTTGACCGTCCCATTATGGCTCACCTATACTGAGCCTGCTTTCACCAGGGTCAGAAAGGGGGGCGGGCATGACCATCTCCTGGGAGATCGCCGCGCTGGCCAATGGCTTGCGCATAGTGACCACACCCCTTACCACTGCCCAATCGGTGAGCGTCAGCCTGTTCATCGGGACGGGCTCGCGAGCCGAGGAGCGCGGCTCCCAAGGGCTCGCTCACTTCTTGGAGCACATGATCTTCAAGGGAAGCGAGCGCCGCCCGACCGCCATGGCCATCGCCGAGGCTGTTGAGGGAGCGGGCGGCGTCCTCAACGCCTACACCGCCAAGGAGGTCACCTGCTTCTGGAACCACCTCCCCCACGACAAGCTGGAGCTGGCCATGGACGTGCTCGCCGATATGGTCCTCCATCCCCTGCTCGACGCCCAAGAAATGGAGCGAGAGCGCTCGGTCGTGCAGCAGGAGATCCGTCGCAATCGCGACCAGCCGGGCGTGTGGGTGAGCGAGCTGCTGACCCAGGCCCTCTACGGCGACCAGCCCCTGGGCTGGAGCACTGCCGGCAACGAGCAGACGGTGGCCACCATGCAGCGCCAGGACTTCCTAGGCTATATGGATGCCTGGTACGTACCGGCCAATACGGTGGTGAGCGTGGCCGGCAACGTCAGCCACGAAGAGGCAGTGGCCCTGGCCCGCCGCCACTTCGAAGACCGCCCAGCCAAGCCCTTCCCATCGTTTCGCCCCATCGATTCCGACATCCCCACCCAGCGGGTGGCCGTCGAGGCTCGTCCCATAAGCCAGGCCAACCTGGCCATGGCCCTCCCCGCTTTCGCCAGAAAGGACCCCGACCGCTACGCCCTCATGATATTCAACAGCCTCCTGGGCCGGGGCATGAGCTCTCGCCTGTTCAAGGAGGTGCGGGAGAGGCGAGGGCTAGCCTACTCAGTGGGCTCGGCTGTGAGCCGCTACTTCGATACCGGCCTGCTGGTGGTCAACGCTGGCGTCGCCCCCCAGAACCTGAAGGAGGCGGCGCGGCTCATCATGGCCGAGCTGCGCAAGCTGGTGGAGGAACCGGTGGGCGACGAGGAGATGACCAAGGCGCGCGACTACACCGTGGGCAGCTTCCGCCTGAGCCTGGAGACGCCCATGGCCCTGGGCCAGCGGGCCGGCGAGCTGCTGCTCACCATGGGCGAGATCGAGCCCATCGAGTCTGTGGTCGAGAAGCTGCAGGCCATCACCGCCGACGATATCCTGCGAGTCGCCGGCCGCATCGTCCAGGCGGGCAAGCTCGTTCTGGCAGTGGTCGGGCCGGAGGTGCAGGAAGAGGACCTTTCGGCCCTCCTCGAACCGTAGAGGCGCAGCAGCGCGCACCGAAGGGTGCCCCCAGCCGCGAGGCCCTTGACAGCCCTGCACCCATCCCTTATTTATATACTAGGGATAGAAACATGCGGCATGTCTTGCTCGCGGTGGCCGTTCTCGCCCTGATTGCTGGCGCCGGTTGCGATCACGGCTCGGAAAAGACCCCAGCCCAACAAGCGTCCGACGAACTGAATCGGGGCCTCGAGGCTCACGCCGCCGGCGATCTTGACAAGGCCGCCGCCGCCTATCAGAAAGTCCTGACGCTCGACTCCCAGAACAAGTACGCCTTCTACAACCTTGGCCTCATCGACCACACTCAAGGGGATGCCGAGGCGGCGGAGATTTACTACCGGCTGGCCCTGAACGTCGACCCCAACTTCGTGCCGGCCTTGATCAACCTGGCGATCCTTCGCAAGAACGCCGGCTCCGCCCAGGAGGCCATAGACCTCTACCGCCAGGTTCTGACCATTGAGCCTGACAACGCTGACGCTCAGTTGAACCTTGGTCTGGCCCTCCTGGAGATCGGCGAGGAAAGCGAAGCTCAAGAGCATCTAGCGCGAGCCGTCGAGCTCGATCCCAGCCTACAGACGCACATACCAACGCCGACCCCTACCCCTACCCCTACCCCTGCACCCTAGCCCACGGAGGCTGTAGGGCCT
>Ga0315289_10005201_pt1 | contig 19254 bp, 24 predicted proteins | sample YL17G11_40_MG_FD_203452 | JGI IMG/M metagenome (GOLD analysis project Ga0315289, IMG submission 203452) | Sediment microbial communities from Yellowstone Lake, YNP, Wyoming, USA - YL17G11_40 | ecosystem: Environmental > Aquatic > Freshwater > Lake > Sediment | place: USA: Wyoming | collected...
TCAGCCTTGGGATAACGCCGTGGGCCTGTGCGATTAGGCCAAGCAGGAGTTGTTAGGGGATTCCTCCCCTAACCTGTCGGAAGGAGCTGGAGGAGTAATTTCTGTGTGTGTGGGTCTCGTGGTGCGCGACGACGACACGACGACGACGAAAAGCCTATTCCTCTCCTAGTGGTTCAAGTGAGAGTGCCTGCGCCAAAGCACCCGACGACTCCTCTCATGATCCCCTCGCCTTCTCCTTGAGGGTTCAATTCGAGTCCCCGCACCAGCCACGACGAAAAGGTGCTGGTGTCGTACCGATATGACGATAGCCGAAAGAACAACAAGTGGAAAGACTCGCCCGCAAAGTGACGATTTAAAAAGTCGAAAGACAAGCGACGATGAGTGAGACGTAGATGGGTGAAGTTGAGTTTCAGATCAAAATAGATTCTCCAATCGCCCTGACGCTTGATCTCGCCAAGGATCTGGTTGTCCGGTTGAAGCCGAGATGGAGAGTCAGAACCATTGATCTGCGTCGGATTGATGCAAACTCCTTCGAGTGCAAGGTGGGCATTGCGAGAGAAGACATTTCCTTAGACGACAAAGCTGGACTCATAGAGTTTCGCGACCACTTTCTGAGCCTTCTCGCGTTTACCGTCATGGCTCCCGTGAGGCTCCTGACGAAGGGTCTAGGCACCTTTCCACTTGGCGGTGGCAAGTTCGCGCAAGTCTCCCTCGGAGCTGCAGAGAAGACTTTCGCTCCTACAACGCTTCCTTCAATTGCTTCCCTGATAGAAGGTCTCGCCCTTCCAAAGGTATACGTAGCTACTTTGCGATTTGTCTGGCAGGCGCTTAACTCGGACGAACCTCTCTATCGATTCATCAACTTGGCGATCGCTCACGAACTTGTAATCGGTGCTGATTCTCACGCTCAAGCCTCCAAGCATCCTGTTTGCCGCTCTTGCGGTCACGAAATCTCCGAGTGTCCGATTTGCAGGAAAGAACTCAGGATACCATCCACTCTCAGAGAAAGAGGCGCGTTTCTCTTCCCAGACAAAGAATTGCTGGCACGATTCATTGAGTTCCGGAACCGAGTTTTTCACGGGGGCCTGACTTCGCTGGATACCGAGTCAACTAATGAACTAGAGAGGCTCAACAATCAACTTCTGGTAAACATTCGAAACTATCTTGGCCCGTCGCTGGGCCTGAATTCGATTCGTGAGGAAGATCTTCCGATGGCTTTGAATGCTCCGCAGATCTACATGACTGTCTACTACAGCGTGCAGTCTGATCAGGAGGGTATGGCAGGAACTCGTTGAGGCTCCGACGACGAACTCTGCGCGGAATCAAGGGTTCAAATTTGACCGCCCGCACCATGATACCTGGTGCGCACACACACACACAAAACTGAACGATGACGGTTCAAATTTGACCTATCACCACCATCCTCAATCAAGACCAGTTCGGATCTGAGTCATCGCAACAAATCTTAAGGACAACACGTTCGTTATATGTCGAATGCCGCGCTCTCGACATCAGAGCCTAGCCACAGTGGAACACTCAAATGGCCAAGAAAATCCAAAGCGAATTCCCATTGCCACTTGAGAGATTGTACGCCCAAGTTGGTATTTCGTACTGGTTGGGCGCGGCAGTCACTTCTGTCATCCTGGCAGGACCAGGTTTCGTAGTGTTTCTCACTGGAGAAGCGAGTGCCTGGGCAAGTAATAGCTTGATTACTGTGTTGCGTCCATTTTCAAATCTTGTCTGGATATTTTCGTTCCTGATGCTGCACAAAGAATTGCGGGACAGGAGTGTAAACACTTGCGAAGTCCTAATGAAGATTGGATGTCTTGAGAATTCAACCGGAAAAAGTTGCCTGAAGGCCATTTTCTCGTCGAATCGGGAACTGGTTGGCCTTCTTGCCGGGATCTTCTACACGGTCTTTTTCGTTCTGAACCATTTTGTACTTGGATCCACACCCTACATTAGTTTCCAATATGCAATTTACGTCACCGTAGGAACGCTCGTTTGGTGGTCGCTTTTTGGCGTTCTTGTAGTTCATATAGCTGGATGTGTCTGGCTTATCCATCGAATAGGATCGACAACGCCGGTTCGAACCTACTCATTCGCACATAACTTAGGTTCCTTGGGGCGTCTAGCACTGTTTGCCACTCTTTCCTGGATATTGCCTCTTTCCGTCTTGATCCCGATAATGATTCCGGAGGCTGGGCCTCTCAATTTGGTGATTCCAGCATTACTAACTCTCGCTGCAGTAGCACTAGTCATTTTCTTCGCCAGCCTTTTTCCTCTTCATAGAGCCCTAGTCAAGTTCAGAGACGCGAAGCTCGACGAGAACCTAGCCGAATTTGATCGACTTAATTCCCTGTACTTCAGCTCTTTGAAAGAGCCGGCGAAGGACAAAGCCGAGCTTAGTTCTATCGGTGATCAGCTCTCGGTACTGGTGCAACTGCAAGCTAGGGTTTTGAATAGGTTTGAGTCGTGGCCGCTGAACTTTTCGACATTTTATCAGATCATATTAGTTTCTCTGCTTCCTTTACTGAGCAGCCTTTTTCTTAAGTTAGCGATTGAATATCTGATGAAGCTTCCTCTATCACTGTGACCCTCGTGGTGTGTGTGGTATTAGTGGTGCGCCCACACACAATTGCATAAACGACGACGGTTCAAATTGAGACTGGCGCCTTTTGGCGTGGTTAGACTCATCTTTAGAAGCTGCGATTTTGAATCAAGGATTCGTACAAGGATACTGATATGCGCAGGCAAAGTAAGTTTGATCTAATCATTTTCGATCTTGATGGTACGTTGGTTGACGGTAGAGAGGCGATAAGGGAGAACTTCCATTTTGCACTCAAGAAGTTCGGCCTACCTCAGGTGGAAGATGAGGAAATTGATGCGATGATCGGCCTGCCTCTTGTGGAAATGTTTGAGAGAACATTGGCTCCATCGAACCGACACATGGCACTGAAGTTAGTGAGCGTCTCTGCCGAAAAATACATGGAAACTGGCCATGTTGGAACAACGACACTGAGCGATGTGATTCCCACGCTGCAAAGACTCAGGAAAGACGGATTCAAATTGGCGGTCGCTACTTCAAAGAAAAATGATCCCGTGCGCCCTTTACTTGAAAGACTCGGATTGCATAAGTATTTTGATCTGGTGAGTGGTTGCAGAGAGGGTATGAGGAACAAACCTCATCCAGACATGATTAGATTCATCACAAAGGAACTGAACGTGGAGCCGCCGCGAGCTGTAATGGTTGGAGATACGCCTGTCGACATAGTCACAGCCAGAAATACTGGGATCAGTGTGATACCTGTGACCAGCAGCATAAGCCTAGGCGTAACGACCATCAACAAGATCCGTGACGCAAAGCCAGATATCGTAATCTCGTCACTGCTCGATCTGCCCAAACACCTTTGCTAGCCAAGTGGAACTAGATCTGAATCTGCTTCACTTGCAGTGAATTGTGTCAGGTTATTCGTATTTGAACCGTCGTCGTCATGGGTTAGAAAAGTGTGTGTGCGCACTATTAGACCCACAAGTCGAAAAGTTGCCAACGCATCACAATGAAGCTTCCTCAGGGATCTCTGCACGCTGGGCAAATGTTAAGCGTGAATCCGCGCCAGTCAAGGTAACATGCCGGATTCTTACATCATAAACATCAAGTTGGAACATTGGGAAATCTGCAGGAACCATACCATCTATGGGATAGAATATGGCGCACATACACCTCTAGGGACTCAAGGACGTTGGAAAAGAGGTGACATCTGCCTACTTAAGGAGCGTGTCAGTCACTCCATGCAAATTCCATATGGTGTCAGAGCGATATGGTATCTGGAATCGGAAAAGCGTGTCAAGTCAAAGGCAGAGGTTCCTTGGAAGGACTTTGACTGTGAGTGCGCAACGCTAGTATCCATTTAATGCCGGCTACGCCAAAATGAAATGGTCATTCCGTTACGTTATGATTTGGAAGTTTCAATTGGAGTTGATGTTTCATCTTGAAGCAGCTTGGCGTGCTCAGTAATTTGTTAAGTAAGTGTGTTCTCTCGCATCCTTTGTTTGTGCATTTTGAATGTACGTATCGGTGTAACATGGTTTGTTCTTTTTGTAATATTTGGAGGAGGAATCTCTTTCCAATTGAAGCGTCAACTTCTGAATTCAAGAGGAGGTTGCTGGATTGTTGGGACTTGGGTTGTGTTGTGGTGAGTTTCACTGGTGGTGAGCCGCTTCTACGTGGTGACATCAAAGAACTACTGAATTTTTCAAGTCATGAAGTAGGTTTCTATACTGGGTTACTAACTAATGGGCTTCTCTTGGGGAAACGGTTGAATGATATAGTTAAGAACGTTGATTTCTTAGCTGTATCTTTTGATGTGAATGATGAGAAGATGTTCAATGCTACTAGGGGGGCTGAAACCTACAAGATCGTGAAGAAGAATATTGAAAAAGCCAAAAGTGCAGGTGTAGACATTAATCTATTCACTGTGCTTACGAAAGCTAATCTTGAATTAATAGATAGTATCATCGAATTTGTTGAAGATTTAGATGTGTCAATTCATTTCTCGCCTGTAGGTAGTGTGCCAAGGGAATTATTGGAAACTTCTGATGCTACTTCACTTAGGTTGACTGATGTTGAGTCGGTTCTGGAAACGCTTAATGTCAAGAAGAAGAAGTATTCGAGAATACATTTCGAACCAGACTATTTTCATTTTCATGCTAATGGTGGCTTCAATCGGGTTATGCGTTGTGCATCGGCCTCTACGACAATTTCTTTGAAGCCTGATGCATCAGTGTCTTTGCCGTGTCCATTCCTCACCTTACATTCAGTGGATAAGGGTACTCCTTTACAGGGAGCGTTAAAAACTGATATTGTTAGAGATTTAGTGAGGAATTGTGGCGGATGGAGTTCTTGTGCTAACTGTTCGATTAATTGTATGTATGTTGTATCGCTTCCGAAATATCCGTATCATGCGGTAAGGTGGATTGCTAATAAAATTTGAGGTGTTGATTTATGGAGAGTGCGAGAGAATATAATTTGTATTTTCTTGTTGGTAACGGTCCGTCTTCTGTTTCCACCAAACGAATTGTTACAGTAGGTAACTCATGGCCCACGAAACACAGACGTGACGTTACCCTCCAACGCAACTGAAATGTATCCGGATTTTATTTTCTTGATTCTTTCAGGTGGCCAAAATTCATCCCAACCCAGACCCAAATCTTCGTTCACCAAGATGACGGTTATGCTCGTTCTTCTAGGCTTCATCTCGAATAACACGTTTTCGAATGCGAATTCAAATCTTGGACGCCACACACTAGGACCGCACAAAATCGCATGAAAGACGATTCAATTCTCCCTCGCACCAGGCTACCCACACACACAGAACTACTACTCCCACAACGGTCAAATTCGGACGCCCGCCCTGCTGTGTGCGGTCTCTAGCCTCAAGGAGCGAACGATCTTCCAAGTCCGGAGTTAGGTGCGTGTGCGGCGGCGCGATTTTGATCTCCTCTGGTCATTCTCCCTCAGTGTAACAAGCTCAGTTTGCGCTGCGCGCTCTTTGAGCTCTCTAAGTAATTCTAAGGTGCCTGTCAGTATGGCCGGAAGCCCAACACCGAGAAGTAGTCCGTCTTGGAAAAGATATGTCTCTCTCTGTTCCACTAGATCTAGCATCTCGAAGTCTGTCAACACTGCCATGCCAAAATAGTCAAGCGCGCTTCTCTTCTCAGGCAGAGTCCACAGATACCAAGTTCTTGCTCCTGCAAAGACAATAGCATCCGCTGCAGGAGTTGATTCCACCCTAGAGCGTTCAGGCTGGGCAATCTCCAGCGCGTAGCTCTGAGAGCTTACAGGAGTGAAAAAGGAAAATGTCCCAACCGCTATTTCATGGGGCAGTCCTGCGGCGGGTATCGTAGGAAATGCAGAATCGAATTGAGTAATCAAACCGAAGGTGGTGTAGGATTTGCGATATAGCACCTCTTGTAAATTCATTGTAACGTTGAACGTGAAGCTGTCGTAGAGAGTCAAGAGAAAATCGTGACGTTCTATGATCGCCCAGAAGTAGAATAGGCCGTTTTTCTTGTCCGCACTCTCAGATTGAGCAAGAAAGAACGAATTACCGAGGCCGCCTCCTTGTCCGTGGCCGGTTGATTTAGACTGCATGTTTACAGTGACTACCAAGGCAGAGAAATTGTATGGCGATTGCACGCCAAAAATCAGTCTAGTATTGGTCTCATCATTCGTCCCAAAGGAGCAGACGACACTGAGTCGAGCGGTATTAGTGATAGTTTCTATTTCAGAGATCTTGATCTCAACTTGGCCATTCCTCTCCATTCGGGTCCACGGAGAGGAAAAAAGCACAAGACCGAATTTGGACGTTGGCGCAGGATAGCTCATTCGAGTGAGGGCTTGATATCCCAATGCGCCGTATATGGACATTCCCAGACCGGCAACAAGTGTCAAGACAACCACAATTCGAACGAGAGCGTCGTGTGTCCTTCGATTCAATGGAGAAATTGGCCTCCTGGCCACTCCTTTCATACGAGTTCCAGTTCGCGTATATCGCCCTTGCGAGTCTATGCATGCTCCTTGTGCTGCGCTAGGACGCGATCGTTTCTGATATCCTTGAGCATATCGAGCAGTGTCTCCTCGTCAGGGCATGTGTGACAAAGGTCGTCCTTGAGCCATTCGTAGAATCCCTTGCCTTCAGCTGACGCTATCATCTTCAGCCTCGCATGCACGTCTTCAGGTATCTCAATATTGATTCTGACCATTCTTCTTCGAATATCACTTCTTAGAACGATTATATGAGTACTTTAGATCCAATCGTCACGCATTATACCCAATGACATGTTATACCCAAGATCTGGCTTCAATCCAAGCGCGCTAGACGCTCCAATTTGGGTATAGAGTGAAGCCATACTCTGTGCCTAACTCATCGAGGTTGCCTTGACAGAATTCATGCACCTCGATAGAGTATCGTCATCCTGCAGTTTGTACGCTCGAACAGCTTGCTCCACTCGACCAAGCCTGATTCTATCCGCGCCTTGTTGAAGCCCACGCGTTTCGAATCGTCGCCCAGCAAATACTGAAGGTTGTTCGCTATCACTGCGTCGACCGGTGGACTGATCTTGATGTAGAAGTGGACGCCATGCGGCGTTTCAGTGCGCTTGATCCAGAGCACCTTGATGCCGTGCTTACTGCATATGTCGAGGACGGTTCTGATGTATTCTCTCTGCAAGCCAGCGTTGGCGACGCAGTCCTTGTCGATTTTCAGCAGGTCCGTGTCAGGAATGCTTGCGCTTGCGTCTCTTCTCTGCATAGGTCAGCACTCTGGTAGGAAACCTGGATGGTTTCCACTCTCTGCCGCGGTACTGCATGCCCCTCATCTCAATCGTTATCACCGACTCGCTCCTATCCGCTGATTCCTCTCGCTCGAATTTGCCTCTGATGTACCGCTTCGGAATCCACTTGTGAAATCGACGGTAGATCGTCTGCTGGAAGTATGGTATTCCCCTCTTTGCTAAGTGTCGGCGGACGGTTCGGATCTTTCCGGGTCTTGCGATTCTGAGATGCATTTCGTGTTCGCGTTCGTATTGAGAGGGCTTATCGTACCACTTGCTCGCAATAGTCATCCGGTACAAGTGAGCGATCTTCACTTCGGACGCCTCCTCGCTGGGCTCATCGGTTTCTCATCAAAATTCACCCAGTTCATCAAGGGCAGAAGACGTTCCACATCAGATGAGTTGACGGAATTCCGGCCTTTCTCTAAGGCGGATGCTTGCAGCAACGCTTGGAACTGTTTCTGAAGACGAAAGCCGTAGGTCTTCTGGGCCTTGGCGATAGTCGCAATCGATGGTAGTATTGCTTGAGCATATTTCCGTGGAAGCTTGACCTCTTTGTCTTCTCTAGGTATGCGCTTCAGCTCAATGTCATGCTCTTCTAGATAGTCCAGTCCGAGTATGTAGTCAAAGACTTTCTTCACGGTCTCGATTCCGTAGCTGTAACTGAAGGGGACGATTCGCGAGAGAAAGCCGAGCCGACCCCAGCTGTGGCGTTGATCGCCGAGTTCTGCTCCTGTAATGGCTGTGACGATGCCGCACTTTACATGCTTCTCAGACATTCTTCGCGTCGCGTAGGTTGAGGCAGATGCGACTCCTTCCTCTATCAGCGCGTTCATTGAAGTTATGAAACCCTTGACCGTGGACTCTTTGCGCGACAGCGGCTTCAGGAGGTCCGGGATTATGATGTGTCGGATCTCACCTGCTTCGATCCTGGACAGATAGTCGCGCTCAAGGCCGTAAGCTGTGAGGTCACTCACGTAGGCAACATTCTTGTTTGAAATGAATTTCTTGAGAACCTCCGTCTTGCCCGACTCGGGCTTTGCGATGATTAGTAGGCTGTTCGGCTTGGAAACATTCTTGATGTAAGCCGTGTAGAGCGTCAGTGTGATCATTTCCACTAGCGGCTCAAGGTCCTTCAAGGTCGAGGAGAAACCTCCCATGGGTTAGGGGTGGTTTCTCGACGAGAAGTCGCCCACCACGTATGGGTCATTTCCACAGTCAATTGCACCCTGCGGATAGTGATGCGTCCGAAAGTCTTATCCGTTACGGAATACTGTAATAATTATCGTGAAATGACATGGTCAAGAGGGGCCCGTTCGGTCGAGCCGCCGAAATAGAATCCTCCATAATGAGAATGCTTAGCCGACCAGAGAACCTACCCGAAGGCCTGACTTTCGGCGAGCTACGTGTCGCATTGGCCAGTGGAAAGGAAGCTGAGATCATAGGAAGCCCGAACACTCTCTCCACGGCACTCAAGATACTGATTCGGAAAGGTCTCATCGAGAAGCACATCGACACAAGAAGATACAGAGTTCCCGAAGGAATGCCAGGATCCCTCACAGACGAACTGGGGCGACGGGGCCTTGCAGCTCGAATAGGTCGATCAGAAGAATTTGGTGTTCTTCGCGATCCGACCTTCGAGAGAGGTGTCATGCATGGTTTCGTGGACAAGTTCAGCAAAGGACGAGGATCCAATGCGCTACTGTGGGAAGCTCATCGAATTTTCGACAACATGCTTGGGCATGTAACTCGGGGAATCTTGGATCTTGCCAGAGCGAACAATCTGTTTGACAACGCCTATTTCGAAAAGGGACGTGATCCGAGAGAGATTGCCAACGACCAATTGGAAAAGATATGGACCGACCTCGATCTACGCCAGAAAAGAATGATCATCACATACGAGGTTGATTCCGAGAAATTGCTCACATTCCTGAAATCAGATGCTGGCAAGAATTTCCTAGCACGAGCGTTTGGCGAGTTTCGAACACGTCCCGAGCGTTTTCATAAGGAGTTAAACGGACTATTCTATCACGATGCGCCCACGCCAAGAGGAAGGATCCGTATGTCCTTTCCTTTCAAGTCCAATGCTGTAGAACCGATTGAGAACAGAGTTCAGCAATAGATATCGACGCGCATTTGTTGGAGTTATCTTGCAGTGGCTTGGCTTCAAGCTATCTCCAAGCTAGAGCCAAGCTATCTCCAAATCACCTACAGTTTGCGTCTGCCTGACGTTGCATGCAGACTGTAGCTAACTTGGCTGTAATTGTAGGTTGGCTACAACTGTAGCTTGTAGCCAACTGTAGTCAGTTGGAGGCAAATTTACGCCAAGACTCACCAGTCGCCCAAGTGAATCTGCATGATCAACGCACACTGGGCAAGCTTATATGGCGGAGTATGATAGTATGACTATCGTACCCGGAGAGGCATAGTATGCCCGTAATCAAGAAGACCGTGGCTCTGCATCCTGTAATGGATGGTTACGTCAGAAAACTCCAAGCCATTCTCATTGACAAAGGATGGAACGCTACCTACTCGACGGCTCTGAATTACTTCATCCTATACCACGTCTTCGACACAGTCTACGGAAAGAAACGACGCGAGGAACTGTTGCGGGCTTTCCTGGAGGACACACGAACGCTTGGCGAGATTGCGAAACAAGACATAATCACAGAATACTCGGATCAGATGCTGAGGAAGATCGCGGAGAAATACGTAGGATAGCTCGTGTTGTGAGATGAATTGAATCCTCTTCATCTTTCAGGTTGGGGCGTTAAGGTCCGTGTCCGCAACCTCAAATCCCGATCCGAATTGGAGATCACGGATGGTCGAGAAGACGACAAACACGAGTCCGAATATCGGTTTCGCCCAAGACGTTTCCCATACAGCAGCATAATCATCGACGGTCACAGCGGATACGTCTCACTGCAAGCCTTCCATTGGCTTTCACGGAATAAGGTTCCGGTCTTCATACTCGACTATGACGGCTCAATGATCAGCAGCATACTCCCACCAAGCCCCGTCAAAGCGGACCTGCGTGCAGCACAGATCAAAGCGAGCGAGGACAGCAAGATGAAGTTCTCAGTGGCGAGGTCCCTTGTTCAAGCGAAGGTTGCGAGGAGCCTGCAGGTTCTCGATTGGCTGGCCCAACGCTACGATATCGAGAAACAAGTCCGATTAACGAAGGGTGAAGCGTTGCGACTTGGCAGAGCCCGTAGCGTTGTGGATCTTCGAACAGTTGAAGGGCGAGTAGCGTTGAGGTATTGGCAGGCGTACGCTTCTGTGATTGCTGAATGCTTCGACTTCCACGGACGAATGACGACGACTCATCAGAATAATGCGTCTGACCCTGTCAATCTAGCGTTGAACTATGCATATGGTGTCTTGGAGGGTGAGTGTCGAGCAGCTATAAACACTGTAGGCCTCGAACCGTCAGTAGGATTCCTGCATGAGACTAGCGGGTACCAGACGAAGCAGTCGTTGGTGTATGATTTGCAGGAGCCGTTCCGTTGGATCGCTGATGTGGCTGTGATGGATGCCTTCGAGTCTGGAGTCTTGGATTTGCCGGATTTCTATTTCACAGGTGACGACTACAGGTACCGCCTCGATCCTGAAGCGAAGGGACGATTCCTCGAATTGCTACGTGAGCGCTTCAACTCCGGGGCTAGGTACAATGGACATGCGTTGAAGTGGGATACTGTAATTGAGCAGAAGACGGCGGAGCTTGGCCGCTACCTAGTAGGTCGAACTAGTAGACTTGATTTCTCGGAGCCGTCTCCTGCGTTGGGAAGATCTGACAGTCTGGAGCTCCGGAGAAGGATTCTCAGCCTTTCCCGGTTAGAGGCTCGGAGGCTTGGAATCGGAGAGAGCACTCTTCACTACTTGCGCAAGAGAGCCGAAAGCGACCGCTCGTTTGATGTCAGAAGACACGTTCTAGCCAGAATAGGTTGATTTCATTAGATCATGAGGCAACAACACTGATGGAAGCAACCTGAGTTGGACCTCGATTGGTTGCGTGGTTGGATCATGTCCAATTGGCCTACTCTCCTTCAAGCATTTGCAGCACTAGCAACCATTGCGGCGCTCCTTCTCGCCTTAGCAAAGGGAAAATCAAGATGGCGTAAGTACCGTTGTCGTGCGCTCCCTTACAGGAGAATCTTTCGAGGCGACGAGTATAGGTACGACCCTAAGACTTTCCTCTCTGGCGTCGGCTCTCTGGATCACAGTTTCGAAACCCTACACGACTGGCATGCAGGCAAAACAAAGCCACTTCTGATTAGAGGAGCCACCGGAGTAGGAAAATCAAGGTTAGTTACTGAGTTCCTTGGCCAGTTGCGCCTGCGAGAACGTATCAGAACGAGGATTTTGATGCCTACGGTGGATGATATGCATGAAAAGTTGCCTCCTCGTCTTCTCAAAGGCTGCATTCTATTCTTGAACGATATTCACGAGTTCAGAGGTGCCGTCGATGACTCCAAGCTGACTCAACTCTTACTAGACAAAAGAATGAAGATCGTTGCCACAATCCCAGACGAGGCCTACGACTCAAGTTGGCCTGTTCTCTGGAGCCACCAATGGGAAGAGATGAAAGTCGAGCAATGGACTGAGACGGAAGGACGGAGACTGGCAGCAGTTAGGAACGTTGAATTTGATGCAAGCGGTTTCACAGGAACCCCACTCTCGGTAATCGCGCCAGCTGCTGAGACTAGACGAAAATTCGAATTGCTGCCTCGTGATAGAAAGGCCGTTCTAGAAGCTCTGAAAGTTATCAAGACGCATCTAGGTTGCTTCGCGACATACGAGTTGGCCTCTGCTTTGACCGTCCCTTCGGGGAAATTCGATCAGTATGCATTTACAGACATCGTTGCGATCCAGAAACTCTGGTGTAAGACAGATAGTTCTGCCGCAATGTTAGCAGATGGAATGGACGATTTTATCAAGTATGAAGTGTCAACAAGAGATGCGTACGGTCTACAGATTGTTCTAATGCTCGATGAAAGTCCAATCAGGGGTAGAGAAGAGTACCTGTTCTATCTGGGACATCGATTCCTGAAACTAGGCGACTATGATAGATCTCTGGAGTGTTACGATCGCTCAAAAGATCTCAACCCAGAAAACCCCCCAACTTGGTTTAACCGAGCCTCTGCGCTAATTCACCTTAACAGGATTGAAGATGCAAAGACCTCGTACAGTGAAGCGAAAGAGCTCTTCGAGAAAGAAGGCATCAAATTAGGAATAGCCGCGACGTTATTCCAATTGGGGACAATAGCGCAAAACCGTGACCCTTCTGAGGCTGTCAAGCTATTCAACGAAAGCCTGAGCATTTACCGAGCCGTCAATGACAAGATGGGAGTAGCGATCGTCATTCATCACCTAGGCATGATCGAACAAACGAAACATCACTATCCCGAAGCAAGAGAACTCTACAACCAAAGCCTGAAAATCAAACGCGAACTTGGATACCGGCCAGTAATGTCGGTGACACTATTCAACCTGGCCAAGATTGAGCTGGATGAATTTGGCGACTTAGACAAGGCAAGGGCACTCTCCGACGAAAGCTTAGAAATCTCGAAGGAGTCCGGAGACTGGTTAGGAGTAGCCAACACACTACACCAACTATACGCGATAGAATACTGGAGGAGCAACTACGTTGAAGCTAAGAAGTTCTACGATCAAAGCGAGGAGATTAAGCGCAAACTCCAGCGCGAGTCAACAACCAAGGATTCAGACGAAGTAATGTCATCGCGCCCATAATGATGTTGTGCATACGGATTAGCTATCTTCGTGGCCAACATTAGACTCCACATGACACAACCAAACACAACTCAACCCCACAAATGACAAGGAGCGTCTATCTGTCGAACGAAGCGAGCACATACGAAAGTGTGTGTGCGCACCAGCCTACCAAGAGACCCACCCACAGAAAGATCTGAAACACACGTCACTTCTTCTGTCGCTCAAGTAATTTGCGCATGCTTTCTGTGAAATTCTTCTTTGCCTCTTTGCTAGCTGTGACTTGGTTTACCAGAAAGAGGAGCACTTCACGAATCTGTGCCGCCAGACTCAGGCATTCTTCGTCAGGCTTATCGTGCAATCCTTCACTGAGCACTTCATGGAGTGTCGACAGAGGGTTAAGACCATCAGGTCTCAGAACTGGTGGAAGCAGATCCTTGACAAGCCTAATTTTCTCCTCAGTTACCGTTGTTTGCTTCACCTTCTCAAGAGCTGTAAGATATCGCTCCTTTTCGTTACCACTCATGAGTTCTGGGATCAGTTCAAGAAGACTCCCAATGATTTCTTCCACTATTCTACGATAGTATGCAAAAGCACCAATTCCATAGCCCTGAGATTCGCAGATCAAGCCGTTCTTGTAGGTCTCAGCGTGTTGACTCAACATCTTCCGCAGAGAAGGTTCAATGCTTATGTCCCAAGATGGATACTGACCGACCTTTTCCACGAAGGCGCCGTTTGGATCAAACCACAGTAGGAAGAACCTGGAGAACTCTCTACAAGCCTCGCATAGATACTCAACGCAGATTACAAGGCCATGTGGCGGTTGTTGCCGGCTTTCACGACCTCCGATGTAATATTCATTTAGCATGTTGAGTGTTTGTGGAGAACCGCAAATCGAGCATTCCATGTGAATTGGTGGCTTAGCCAATTTCCCCAATTCTTGGGGAAGCTCCATTGGGTATTTGCGATATAGTGGCCACTTTTCCAGAAACTCGCTATTCGGCATCACAGCCACCCGCGTAGACTCCACTCGTGTCCCACAATAGCCACGTGACCCGTCCTGAGAATAGTGGGCTCTGCAGAAGATAAAACGCTAGCGCCACTCAGTCTATACATTCACGGGAAAACCTATCGTCAAGTCTGCTCCCGCACATGCACACCAGTGACGATTGCCAACGCTTAAACCTGTTGCGACCCTCCGGAGAATAAGCAGAGGAGATGGTACTTGTTTGGTGGAAGGCAGGTGAGAGTCGTTCACGAGCGAGGAGGAGTGAAAAGACCCGTTCCATGGCCGTACAAGTACAACGTTGGTAGACCTGGGGCAAAAAGTATCACGCGTGACCTCTATCGGTATTACAGGGACGGGATCTATCACTTCATACTCTGGTCTGGAGAATTCGACAAGCGGACGTTCGAACCGAAATGCGAAGAAATCTTTAGGATTCAAATCGAGAATGGCCGATTGCGATTCCTCAGACCCGAATACGCTCGCCCTTGGACTCAGTTCATCCGCTAGGGTCATGTGCTTGTTCTCTTTGGTTCGTCGTCCGTCGTCGTTTAGTGTGTGTGTGTGTGCGCACCATGATACCCACACACACAACTGACTCCTGAACGACGATAGGCTAGGGGAAGAATCTCCCAAGATGCCAGAGAACTAGTGTGAGCGAAGCCAAATTAGTCTCTATTGACACTATACTTGAGCGACAAGTGACATGGGCACCACGCAAGATGGCGTCCAACGGAGACAACCGCCGAGTGGCATTTTCGCAATAGCCGCGATCATGGCCTCAATGAGCGGAGTTCTCATAGTGATCATAACAAATGCACGGAGTTATCTTGATCCACTTGCGTTCAACGTTGTGGTTGTCACGCTTGCGAGTGCTATTCTCGCGCTTTTCACGTATCATTTCATCATAGTGCCGCTCCGGCCGAGAGTCTCAACTTGGCGCCGAGAATCCGAACAAGAATCCGCGGCTGCGAGAACCTTGCCGGATCTTAGGGACATCGTGGATAGATTCGTGGAGCTGGCCTCGACAAACTATACGACCGCAGTTAATCGACCAATTCAGTCATTCGCCGCGCAGCAAGCAGTCCCAGGAATCAAGTTTTCCGAAGCACATCTTAGGGAGCAACATCTGATGCAAGCATTGTCAAGCACCTACTATACGGTGATGGCAAGTCCCATCGCTCAACTCCAGTCTGACCTCAAGCATAGCTCGAAACGTGGAGGCGGCAAATTGCTACTCGCTCACTTTGCAGCCGAGTTTTTCAATCTGCTTCAAGTGCACAAGTTACTCTATGTTGACTCGTATGTCCAAGCGTGCAAAACAGTAGGCATCTCCAATGTGTCTTACGTATCGAAAGAAGAGTACACGAAGTTTCTGACGAAGTATAATCAGTTTGTCCCGTCTTACATGGAGTTTTCCAAGAGAGCAAACCGACGAATGGGTGAGAGACTGTTTGCTGAGTATCTTGAGAACGCAGTGCCTCTGGAGATCTAGTGCACCACCTGGCTCAACACCAAGATAGAAGACGGACCCTCGTCTCCAAGTCTCGCAGTGTGTGTGCGGGTCTCATGGTTCCGGCACCTGAATTTGAACCCCCATAGGGGAAGTCGTTTTTTTGTGTGTGTGGGTCAGCTGGTGCGCACACACACAAAGCGATGACGAACCCCCAGAAGCTTGCACTCACTGAGAGTGTCCTGAACAGGGTAACTCTCGTGTCTTGAAATCAGATGAGTCTATCCTTTGCGTGCTTCTTTCGCAAGAGTGGAGTGATGCTGGAATCCATGTCAGCTATGTCAACCAAGGATCTCAAACTCTCTTTGTTCTTCCTCAGCCAGTCTCTTGTCATTCTTACTAGTCCGGAGTCTCTCGGAATGTCGACACCCAAGGACGCGCGAACTTTCGATCGAATTGCATTCGACGCAATTGGGGAGGACAGAATCACGGAAATCACGAGCCACGTTATATCTGGGTTTACGGTCATTGAATATTTGACGTTGTTCCAGAGTGCCGCTATGATCGGATGCGTCTCCGCTCCTTTGAGGCTCAAGAGTCTTAATATCCGCACAAAGGATACACCAGCAAACCAGTAGAGGGTCTTAGGATCGTCGGACCATCCTATTATCCTCCCAGCACCCAAAGTGTAGATCGGTTCTCCATACCTTTGCTGATAGAATCTCGAGCACGCTTCAGTAGCGAACAATAGCGCGCCTTCACCAGATTGCTCAGTTCTTACTGCCGACGTCACAGCAGAGCCGTGAAACAGTCTACTGATGAAGTTGTCTCTAACTCGCTCTAGGTAATACGTTTGTGTTTCCTTGTATTTGCCAACCGCAATTCCTCCGCGCACCGGAATTCCATCAGCAGTCCACGACACGAACGCGTAGCGCAGTGCAGAAAGCAAGTCAGCCGCATTCTCCTTTGAGGCTGACACGAATGCACAATCACTGAAGATCGTGCCACGAAGCTTCTGACGTTCATCCAATGCTGCTGTAAGAGGGCCAGCGAAATCCAGAAGAGAATCCTCGATCTCTCTTTGATTCTTCTTCTGAGAGAAACCCAGAATATCAAGATATGCTACAACGGCATCGGGAATTGAAATTGACTTTTTCCTAATCACTCCGCTGCTAAGCTTCGACAATGGGATGTACCCTACGATCCCTGTCCGCGGCAGAGGTCTAATCGGGAGTCTTGTTTGGTCTTTCACTGGTACCTTGGAACCATGAAGCAAGTTGTCTGCTCGGCTCTGAAATCGAAAACCCTTCTTCTCATACGCAGCAGAGATTCTAGCAACAACGTTATTATGATCTGACATGATGCTCAGCCTCCTGCGCTTTCAGGTACCATGCTTTCTGCTTCCATAGATCAAGACCTTTCAGAGGTGCAACGCACTTGACGCCATTGAATTCCAGAAGCTCTGTCTGATACTTCCTGTAAGCCAGGCCCGAATGAAAGAACGCTTCTGATATCTCATTCATAGGCAACTTGCTCTTCATCTGCGTGTGCGTGCGTTCTGCCCACTCCTTCTGCTGAGCCACAGTCATGGACAGTAAGGTCAAGTCGTAGGGATCGATTTCATCATCAGGCAGAAGCAGGCCATACTTGGCGCTCAGTATTACCACGTAGTCGTAATGCTTGATCGCGTATCCGTATGCTTTCCTGAACAAGTCAGAAGTTTGATACATCTCCCTTGCAGCACAGCGGTAGCTCGTCTTAGACTTTGAGCAGGAAACTAGCCCGAGGCTCTTTCCCAAAGCATGACATCTCCCTTGAATCTGACGCCCTTCGATTTTCCGCACAGGTCTTCCACAGGGCACTTGGCACATTGTCTTTTGGAGCAAAGCTTGGAACCGACCGTCCACATTGGCTCATCCAGTTTCCATGGATACGTTGCGATCTCTCTCGCCGCGTTTCGCCAAGCCTCCTCAATCAGACCTCTCAATGGGTTCTTGTGCACACATCCCTCGTAACTGTCAGAAAGAAGCGTGAGTACTCCAGTGTAGGCGGTGAATCGTGCAACCTGAATGTCAACTGGAACATCCAAGTCAGCGAAGTCGGTCATCTTTAGCAGATCGTTCTCTCCCATGGCTCTCAGATAGAAATTGGAGAGTTTTCCACCCTTCAGGTAAGGAAAATCCTGTAGCTTTGACTTGATCTCGCTGATTGTGAGAGGCGTCGGCGTCATAGCTCTTGGATCTTCGTCGTACTTGTCCACAAGGATTCTTGATATTTTCTTCCAAGTATGAGCACCTGATTTTGGATACCGTGCACCCAAACGCCTAGTGAAAGTCGTCAACGTCCTGTCAGATATTTTCAGAATCTCACTCGGTTTGAATCGCTCAGGGTAGAGCTCGTAGACTTCCCTGGCATTCCTCCAAAGTTTCACGGCGTCTGTCATGTAGTCTATTGAGATGACAAAGGTGAGGTACTGTGCATGCTCTTTCGAACCCGGCACCAAATTGCGCGGGAGAATGTACTCGGGCATCTTGTAGCCTTCGAAGAACCCCTTTCCGCCATAGAACTGTTCGTACAATCTCCTAGCGATCTGAACAGCCCGATCTTTGTTGATCTCGAATTTCGCTTCGAAGACCCTACTCAAGCAGATCAACTGATCTAGTGTCTAACGTAGCTTGCGCAAAGGATCTACTTGCGAGTTGCGGTGAAGAGAACAATTCGTCTAGGCGTTCAGCTTGCTTTCGAGCGACCAAGAGGTTTCACGAAGTAATCTTCTGAAGAAGCGCTTCAACGACCATGATGTTCGCATTCGGATTCACGAGGTATCTGCGCGTACGATCTTTCCACATGATGACAGCGCCTAGCTTGGTGTGAATCTTGGTGTCATCAACACGCTCTTGATAGAAGAAACCCTTTGGCTTCCCTCTCGTGACTTCTCCTGTGCCGAGGTTATGTGTCGTTGGGATGTCGATGAAGAAGTCCTCGAACTCGTCGAACTGTACCTCTGGCGGAGCGAATACCACGAGCATGTTTGGATAAGAATCTGGAAGCTGATCGTACTTCTCTTCCACAGCCGACGGCAGTCTATCCCTCAACCACACAACTTCAGCGTTGCCGGTCAAGGCCTGCTCTAGCAACACAGCGTCAGTGTGCAGGTTCTTTATCTCAATGCAAATACCTTCGCGTATCAAGAAAATGTCCGGGGTTTTGCCCGACTTCTTCGCCTCAAGCTCGATTTCGAAGCCTTTTGTCAAGAGAATTGCGGCAACTTCAACTTGTGCGATGGTGTCAAGGAACTGATCAGGATTCTTCAGCATACGGACAACTTTGGGTTTGACAAGGCCTTGGCCATCCACGAGAGCCAGCGTTCTTTCCCATCTTTCCAGAAACCTTAGCCGGTCACCTTGGTTCCAACGAATCCACAAAACGTGGTTGGAAGTCTTCTCAGCTTTGAGCCATGGCAGGTCAAAGTACTTGACTATAGTGGGGTATTCCTCTGATTTCAAGCCGAAGCTCACGACAAAACAGATTCGAGTCTACTTCGCAGTCTGCCGTATGTTTGAAGGCTGCGATTGGTCTTGGCTCTCTTGCGAAGGTAGTGTAGTGTGCTCTTAGCGATTCCAAGCCCCTTTGCTTCCGACTGCGAAAGAGAAAGGATACGCCTGCGAAGATCCACATCGTCGGTTCTGCGCAGAGTTGGAGAAGGTTCTGAGAAATCGAGCCTACCAAT
>Ga0315289_10005202_pt1 | contig 19253 bp, 12 predicted proteins | sample YL17G11_40_MG_FD_203452 | JGI IMG/M metagenome (GOLD analysis project Ga0315289, IMG submission 203452) | Sediment microbial communities from Yellowstone Lake, YNP, Wyoming, USA - YL17G11_40 | ecosystem: Environmental > Aquatic > Freshwater > Lake > Sediment | place: USA: Wyoming | collected...
CCGATTCTCGTCCCGGCGACCTCCTGCTGAGTTAGAGAGGTAGTCCCGTGTTGTGTAAGAGGCTTATCCTGCTCGGTCTTCTCGCGATCGCTGCCCACTCGCCGGGTTCCGCCGATGTCACTGACTGCTCGTGGGTTTTTTCGACCCCCGGGAACATGCTGGGCTGGCAGGCGAACAAGTACTCGAGCTACGCCGTCTCAGACGGATACTTCCATGGAACGACCGCTGCGTACGACTCGTCGCTGAAAGGGCCCACTATGGGCGCCTCATGCCCCGCCAGCTCCAACCACTACGTGCAGATCAAGATGCGCATGCGGATGGCGAGCGCGCCGACCGACCGATACGGCGCGTCGGATGCCTACCTCCACTTCATGACTTCCGCTGACCCTACGTTCACCAGCAGCAAGATGGTCGCTTTCACGACCTATGGCAACGGCGCATGGAAGACCTACAACGTCCGAATCGGGCACCTCTCGACCTGGACCTCCAACATCACCAGGCTGAAGATCTACTGCACGGGCATGGCCGATGCGGAAACCGATATCGAGTGGATCAAGGTGATACGGGACACCACGCCGCCCAGCTTCTCCGCTGAGCACCTGTGGACCTACGACGACGGTGAGACCACCAATGATGCGACTCCGACAGTCAAGCTGCGGGAATGCTACGACGTTGTTTCCGGGGTGGAACGTGCCGAGTTCTACCTGCGGCCGGGGGTATCGGAGTCGGAGGCGGATTGGGTCCTTCAAGGAACGGATGCCGACCCTTCGGACGGCCTGCATTACACTTACCCGCAGCTCCCAAATGGCGTGTACGACCTGGGCGCCAAGGTGTACGACAAGTCAGGGAACGTCGGCTCCTGGGCAGATGGCGACGACAGGTGGATTGATGATCTGACCATTGACTCGGGTCTGGCAACCCGCATAGATGTGGATGCTGGAGAGGCTCTGGACGCAGTACCGAAGGAGGTCTTTGGCAACAACATCGCCTGGTTCGACTGGAGCAATAAGTACAACCCCTCTACCGGGCTGCTGCTGCAGAGCCTGGAGGACCGCATCGCGCGTATGGGCATCACGGTCCTGCGCTATCCGGGCGGATGCTATTCCGACACATTCTACTGGAAGAAGTCCATCGGGCCGGTCGCGTCAAGGCCCGACCAGTACGCGAACGGCTGCAACACGACGCTCACAAACCGCGGGCCGGCGAAATTCGGGCTCAACGAGTTCCTGCGCTTCTGCGAGACCAGGGGCATACAGCCGATGTTCACCTGCCGGTTCAGGTGGCTCGGCGCACCCGGCGCCCCGGGACTGGATGGCCCGGACCCTTACGCCGAAGCACTCGCGGACGCGATTGACCTCGTGGAGTACTGCAACTCGCCGAACGATGGGTCGAACCCGAACGGCGGAACCGACTGGGCTGCGGAAAGGGCCGCGAACGGCCATCCCGAGCCGTACGATGTGAAGCTCTTTGAGATCGGAAATGAGCCCTGGGGACCCGATCCGTGGGGAAGCGCGGGCAATATCGGACTCGACGGTGCTTCTGAGTACTCTGTCGCGTTCCTCGACTACCTGGAAGCGATGACTGCGGTTGACCCTGCGATCAAGGTAAGCGTGACATCGAGCACTCAGGCGCAGTTGGACTTCGATCCTGCGAGCCCTCCGTGGACCTGGAGCGTCTACGAGCAGACGGGAAGTTACATCAGCCATGCGCAGACTCATCCTTATCTGCCTTATAGCTGCTGGCAGACTGATGTCGTAAAACTCTACGACGAGACTATGGCTGTGTCCAAGGCCATGGATGATGTTCTGTGCACCCAGCGTGCCACTATCCGACTGACAACTCCTGAGAAGGCCGGACAGATCAAACTGAGACTCACCGAGTGGGACATCAACTACGGCTGGACCTACGATCCGTCACAGGGAAGGATAAACCTGAACCATGCGAAGACCCTGAAGCCGGCAATTTCCGCGGCAGACACGTTTCGCATCTTCATGGAGAACCGAGACCTGGTGGAGAGCGCTGAGTGGTGGCATCTCTACAACTGGGTTTACGCCTGCATAGCAGGCGATGATGTAACCGTGTATCCCATTTACTACGTTTTCAGAATCTTCAACCGACATTTCGGCGATAACCTGGTGAACTGCAAGGTCATCGGCTCGCCCACGTTCGACTATGTCTGGGCTTCCGGAAGCGTCCTCAAATCGCAGTACGATCTTGCCTACCTGACCGCCACTGCCTCCGTCAGCACCGACGGCATGGCTCTCTATCTGGTTGTAGTCAACAAGGACAGAGAGAATCCTCACACTGCGACCTTAAACCTGGCTGGCTTCCTGAATGTGCCCGGCACACAGGTCGAAGCAGAGATATGGGAGTTGAATGGGCCGAATGTGGACGACTACGTCAACGTAAACAATGTGAAGATCACCGAGAGCAGTGCCGTTTACGACCCGAGTTTCACTTACTCGTTCCCCGCTCACTCCGTCACCAGCTTCAAGTTCGTTCAAGCGCCGCTCTCGGTGGCAGACATAGGCAGCCTGAAGACCTTGCCGGAAGGAACCAGGGTTCAGGTCGCCGACAAAGTGGTGACCGGCATATTCCCACCCGACGCACTGTACATCGAGCAGGATGACAGATCGTCAGGGATCCGTGTCAGCACCGATGATCTGTCCGCATCGGAAGGTAACCGTGCTACCATCGTGGGGAGAACCAGAGTCAATGCCCATGGCGAGCGATACATCGCGGCGGAAACGATCGGCCACGATTCGAGTGCTGTTGCATTGCCTCCGGTGGCTATGGTGCAGAGAGCGCTTGTGCCACCGGCGCTCGACACGACCGGGCTGCTGGTCCAGGTTTTCGGTTGGACCAGCGGGACATCCGAAGACAGCTTCTACGTGCACGACGGGTCGCCCATCGCCAGCATCACCGGCCAGCCGGGCGTAAAGGTCTTCTCATCCTCCCCGCCGGGTGACGGCAAGCTGGTCATCGTTACCGGCATCCGCTCCCTGCAGATCCCGCAGGGCGGAACGACAGCCGAACCCGTTGTGCTCACCCGAAGGGACAGCGACGTTCAGGTGATCATGTAGAGATCACAAGCATCCCTGGTATCGGACCGATAGTAGTGAGGGGGTTCTTCGGATTGCGAACTGCGTACGTACTATTGCTCGCTCTGCTGGCTGTGATCGCCTGGGCTGGGCTCGCCGCCGAGCCGGCTTCCCCGGATGACGCGCAGACATGGGCGTACTACCTTGTCCCACTGCCGAAGGCCCTTTCCATCTTGGGGACGGTCGGCGTCGCTCCATCCGCTGTCGGAATATACCCGCCGGCCGGGCCGGACGCAGTCGTTGACCAGGCGTGCAAGGAGCTTCGACAAAGCATGGGACTCCCCGAGGACGCGCCGAACCCGCCGAGTCCTGCTTTCTCCATAATCTTGGTACTGGGCGGGGCGGAGGCGGACCCGCTCACAACACTCAAGAACTCCGACCAGGCATACTCGATCAATCCGGCTGCTGGTAACACTGAGCTTCGCCTCGTGGCTCTGTCGTCACGCGGACTCTACTACGCGGCCAAGGCCCTCCAGCAGCTCATCAAGGCGAAGGCGACCCCGAGCCTCGTTACCATGCCGATCCTCACCGTCACCGACTGGCCGGACATGACGGACCGCGGTCTGTGGGGCAGCGATACGCTGAACTGGCTGCGGTGGATGGCCGATCGCAAGCTGAACATTGACGAGCGGGTCGCCGGCAGGAGCGTGACGGCGCCCGGCGTGCACGATGCGTACCTGAAGACCGGCGAGGACGCGCTTGTGGATGAAGCGCCGCTGTACGGGATCAAGCCTTCACCGGCGATTCCGCACATGGAGCTGCACGAGAGCACAGGCTTGTTCGACGTGTACCCGAACTTGATAGCGGTGGACGCCGCTCCCGGGGTGATCTGCTATTCCCAGCCGGAGATCGTGCCCGTCCTGCGTGACTGGATCGCCGACCTGGGCAGCCTGCCCCATGTGGAGGACGTGAGCGTCTGGATGAGCGAGAACCTCTTGGACGGAGGCGGGTGCAAGTGCGCGGCGTGCTCCACGCACAACCGGGATGTATACGAGGCGGAGAAGATAGTCGAGGGCTGGCAGCAGGCGAAGGCGATCATGGGTAACAAGGGGCTCCGTCTTCTCACCAGCGAGGAGACCCGTGAGAGCAACCAGCAGATCTTCGACACCATCCCTACCGAGACGAAGGTCTGGTACTTCGACAGCATGTACACGTACTCGGTCGGAGAGACAAATATCATTCTAAACCCCGTGGCTAACCTCGCCCAGTCGGGCAGGTATGCAGGTCTAGTGCCGCTCATATCGCCGTTCAGCAGGTACTTCCACCCGTTCACGAGCGGGCATTTCGTGAAATACCGGATCAACGAAGCCGTGACCAAGCAGCTCTCCGGCCTGCTCGGATACGCCGTGCCCGCGACCGGCTGCTACAAATTCAACGTGGAGGCCGCCGCGGAGTGGTCGTGGAACTCGACCGGGCGGAGCACGAGGGAGTTCGCGTACTCGTACGCCCTCCGAAATGGGATCGTCAGTCCGACGATGTTCGCGGACTGGGCGGAGTCGATCGGTCCCGTGGCGTGGGACATATACGGCTCCGACTGGCCGAGGAGCGAGAGGCGGAACTGGCCGGGCCCGGTTGCCACGCGGCTTCAGAACGGGACGCTCCCGGCGCTGGGGACCACCAACGGCATGTTCCGCGGTCCGTGGGGCGACATCAAGACGGTGACCCAGTTCAACGACGACGTTTCCGCGAGCGTGCGGGCGATGGAGCTGGCGCGGAGAATGGGAATCCCCGAGCACCGGTACGAGAGCATTGTGGTAAACGGCCACATCACTGCGCTCAGAGCGCTTTATGAGCTGAAGCTGCTCATGCCGGGGGGAGTCCTGGACCCGGCGAATATCCCCGTCGCCAACACGTACTTCAGCATGTACATCAACGGCTTGAAGCAGGCCATCTACGGCCTGCAGAACTGGAGCACGGTCACGCTGGGAAGCTCCTCCTACGTGACGGATTCCGTGACCCTGTTGAACGACGCGATCTCCGGTATGCAGACGGTCGCGGCAAACGTGGGCTGCACGATCACGTACTGGTCGTCATACAATGCGGTCGGCACGATCCCGGGCGGGAAGTGCAGCAGCAACGGGGTGCCGGTCCATCTTTCGGAGGTCAAGGTCACAAGCAACGCGAATGGGTACTACTACGTTCAGGAGGCGGACGGACGCGCCGGGATACGGGTGACCTCCAGCCTGCCGCTGACCGTTGGGAACTCGATATACCTCTCCGGCACGATGTCCACGACAAGCTCGGAGCGCGTCATCACGGCCCTGGGCGCGATAACCTTTGCGACGGGGCAGCCGGCATCCCCAATACTGGTGCGCACCAAGTGGCTGGGCGGGGAGCAGTTCGGCCTGCAGGTGGGCGTAAAGGAGTACGTAGACGGGCAGACGGTCTACGCGGTCGGGCTGAACAACATCGGGCTGCTCGTGACGATCACCGGCAGGGTCACGAAGGTGGGCACGGACTACTTCTACGTGGACGACGGCTGCCAATGCGATGACAAGTCCGGCACGGGCGTGAGAGTGCTCTCAGGCAGCTTCAGTGAGCCTCCTCTGGATAGCTACCTCGTCGTGACCGGCATCTCGACGATGCACTATGTGAAAACGGGCCCGTGGCGCGCCGTTCTCCTGCGGCACCAGGACGACTGGCAGACGTGCCAGCCCTGAAGTACCCTCAGGGGCTGCCCCTCGACCCTCGGCGCTCCCTGATCAGCCGGTATAGTTCGTCTCCTGTCTCGAAGCACGAGCTTGCTACCGTCACCTCCGCTGCCGGATCAACAACTTGATCCCCACGACCCAGATTGGGTCCTTCAAAGCTCGACGGTCGCTGCACGGGGAAATCCGCGCCCCTCCCCACCTCAACTCGAACGGGGCTCAGCGGCAGGAGAACCGTCACGCTTCCATCCCGATCCCTCTTGAACGATCGGTATGGCTTCCCGGAGACCAGAACCTTGCAGCGGCTCGGAGCATTGCGGAAGGTTATCCTGACCTCGAGCCCCTTGCCGTTCGGAATCCGGCTGCCGTCCAGTGAGACGTAGTTCCTCCCGGCCTCGATCGTCAGGTGATTGCCCCGGTAGAAGACATTCCTGACCCCGATCTTCTCGAGCTGGCTGGGAACCGCCGGGGTCACAGAAAGCACCTTGTCCGCCTCGGCCCGGAGCCCCAGGAACGCGAACGGGATGAAAGCGGTCTCCAGGCTCCCGTCCGACAGGAACTCGTGGTCGAGGCCAAGCCCTCCCGGCATCGGGCTCTGCTGGATGCCTCGCTCCGGATGGCCGCCGTAGTACTTGCGGTAGAACTCCTGTCCCTGGCCGCCCGCTGATTTCACGTCCTCATACCACGCCTGAATCTCCTTCGTCCTCTGGAACGCCTCGTCTATGTCTTTCTGCCTGCCGGTACTGGTTCGAAGCAGAAGGTCGAAGAACCCGGTCATCGGGGCGGCTCCCCCGTCCTGATACTGGTTGCCCCATTCGCGCGAATACTGCCACTCCGGTGGAGAAGTCTTCCACTCTGCCATCCACGGCCAGTAGTACCAGCTCTCGTTGCGCCGGGTAGAGGTCCGCGGCCCGAACCGCCAGTGGTAGATATCCTTGCCGGCCGCTGTATCGCCGGGGACGGTCCGGCTGCCGTCGAACCAGGAGAGCACGGACTCCCTCTGGGCCTTCGTGCCGATCCCCTGTGCGAGCGCCCACACGTTGAAGTGGACGAAGCCGTAGTCGTGCTTGCCGCCCTTCACATCAACCGCCTTGCAGAAGCGCCCGGTTTCCTTCATCCAGAAGACGTCCTCGATCCGCGCCTTGACTCTCTTCGCGTGTGCCCTGAGCCATTCGGGAGTCACGCGGTACGTGAGCATGGTCTTGTTGTCCGGGCCGAGCACGCTCACATCGGGGACCGATATGCCTCTCGACTTGCAGATCCTCTCCAGATCGGCCATCGCCAGGAGCGCGGAGTAGTAGCTGACGCTGCTCTCGATATCGTAAACGCCCGACGGCAGAAGGTCCCAGTAGCTGCTGTATACGCTCCGGCCTACCTCGCCGCCCAGGCCCTCTTTCCCGACCATCCACCCGCTGTGGATTAGGCCGTGCTTCCTGCCGCCCAGATGCTCGTTCATGTATATCATCGCCTTGCGCAGCCTGGGCATGATCGCTTTCAAGAACTCCTCATCGCCGTGCCACATGAAGTACCGATAGGCAGTGTTGATAACGATGGCGTTCGTAGTGTACAGGCGCACGTCGTACGAGGCCCGAACGTAGTTCACGGATACCGTGACGCCATCGGTGCCCTCGCCGACTGGGACGATCTTCAACTGCGTGATCCGGCGGCCCTCACGGCCCCATTTCGGGTGCATGCACATCGGGAAGAACAGCGGGTACCGGGCGCTGGTCTCCGATGCGAAGCCGGCATAGTCGCCCGGGAACCGCTTCGGCGGCAGGTCACAGAAGTCCACGGTGACCATCTTGTCCTCGGTGAACCGGGGGGAGTCGCTCGTCTTCCAGTAGATCTTGAGGCCGTCCACAAGCCCGGCGGCCTTCTTCCCCTCGGGCGCTTTGTATGTGATGTCCAGCTCGATGATTGGCACCTGGAACACGTCCACGTCGAACTTCGGGGAGATGAACTCAGGACGCGGGCCGGTAATCATTCCCGCCAGGCTGTGGTCCACGTATCCGGGTGACAGCTCGATGTCCGCGGCGATCCATTCGTCCCGCGCCCCGTCGGCCGGATCGTTGAACTCCCACCCATGGGGCCGGGTGACGGTCGTGTCCCGGTTGTACTTGGGCCACGGCCACCCGAAGAGGGGCACCCAGCCGCCCAGATGGTTTGTGGGCTCGGGGAAGAATATCGCTCCCCAGACGTAACCGTACTTGTCCATGGGTACGTTCAGCAGGTAGTAGTACTGCCACTCGATATCGTTTCCGCCCTGCCTCTCCGTGCCCATCGCGCCCCGGTCTATCCATGGGAGATACCAGGAATCCCACTCGACACACCAGAGGTGGTTGGTGCAGCCGAGGATGACCCCTTTGCCGTATCCGTAGATGGCGCGCTCGGGATCGACGCTCAGGTGCCGCATGAACCACTCGTTGGCAAACTCGTCGTACTTCGGGTCGGATGTGTAGAACACCGGCAGGCGGTCGTAATCCGCCTTTGGTGACGGATTCTCGAGGTGGAACAGCGGCGGCTTCTCCGCCTCGGCCGCCTGCCCGGCCAAAGAGGCGAGAAGCAGAAACAGCGCGGCAAGGATGATCTCCGACTGCGATAAGCTCATCTTTCACTCCAATGCAAATGGCACATGGGGACGCGGGAGGGGCGATGCTCAACCTCCGGTGCCGACCCTTCGGCGCACGGCCTCCTCAGGCCGGTTTCAACCCCGAGGGAGCATATTCCTGCCGGCTGCCCCTTTTCGCGGCAAAGGCCACTTGGCTGACCGGCAAGAAGTCGGGGTATTGACGGCTCTGCACTGAGGCAGCTTCACGGCAGGTCAGCGCTTCCAGATGGACAAGGCAGATCACTTCCCGATGCGGATCCGGCAGTGCGAACTCCGCCCGCCGTAATACGTCGCCCTGGTCTGCTTGCTCCAGTACCTCGTATGGGTAGGGCGCATCGTCTGCCTCATGCCACTCTTGCAGAGGCACGGTGTCTACAGCGCGCTCGTCCTGCCGCCGCAGGATCAGATACTGACGGTAAGCGATGCCGAAGACCCAGTTATGGGATGCCGAGATCCCTGAAACCTGCTATCATGGCAGGGTGAATAACCTGCCCATCCCCAAAGCCATACTCTTCGACCTCGACGATACGATCCTCGACTTCGGCGGCAGCACGGATGTCTGCTGGGAGATCGTCTGCGAGCGGTTTGCTCCGGAGGCGTGCCTCCCGGCGCAGGAGCTGAACGATGCCATCAACGAGTACCGCGAGTGGTACTGGAGCGATCCCGATCGGCATCGGGAAGGGCGAGTAAGGCTGGAGGATGCTCGCAAGGATATCGTGCGGGAGGCGATGCTTCGGCTGGGAGTGGATAACCGAGATCTCGCAGACCGGATCGGCGAAGAGTATACCATCGCGCGGGACAAGGCGCTCTGCATACTCCCCGGTGCGATCGAGGCACTGGGAAGACTGCGCGGTATGGGCATTCGGCTGGCCCTGGTGACGAACGGCCCGGCGGACATGCAGCGCGGCAAAATCGAGCGTTTTGGGCTTCGGGACTACTTCGAGTTCATCCTCATCGAAGGTGAGTTCGGCATGGGCAAGCCGGACGAGCGCGTGTACCTCTACGTCCTAGACCAACTGGGCGTCTCGCCCGCGGAAGCTTGGATGGTGGGCGACAATCCGGAATGGGAAGTGGCCGTACCCCAGAGACTGGGTATGAAGGGCATCTGGTACGACCGGAGGGGAACCGGCCTCCCCGCGACGAGCCGCGTCCGGCCTGATCACATCATCCGCCAACTGGATGAGCTCGTTTCCCTGTTCCTTCGGTAGTCCACCGTGGAAGCTGTCATTTCCTCTCACTATGCATCCCTGCGAATCTGCTATAATGGCGGCGGGACGGCGAGCGTGAGGAGCAGTGATGCAGAAAGGCTGCGTGCCGAAGGCTATGTGCGATATTCGTGAACTGAAGGAAAGGGCGTGGCGGGCGATCAGGGAGGAGAGCGCCCGGCTCCGGGAGCTCGCCCTGCGGATTCACCGGTCTCCCGAGTGCGGCTACCAGGAGGCCGGGGCGAGCAGGTGGCTGGCAGACGCGCTGGCCGAACGCGGGTTTCAGGTCGAGCGCCCCTTCTGCGGGCTGGAGACATCGTTCCTGGCGCAGACCGGAACGGCTGCTTATCCGACTGTCGCGCTCCTCGCTGAGTACGACGCTTTGCCCGGGATAGGCCACGGGTGCGGTCACAATCTGATCGGTCCGGCCGCGGTCGGGGCCGCGGTCGGAGTGAAGAGCGTGCTCTCGGAAACGCCGGGCGGTCGCATACTCGTCATGGGAACGCCCGCAGAGGAGTTCGCAGGTGAAGAGGAAGGGAAGATCCTGCTCCTCGACAGAGGCGCTTTCGATGATGTGGACGTCGGGCTCCTGATGCATCCCATGGACGAGAACAGGCCCGTGGGCGGAGACCTCGCCGTGATCATGTGCGAGATAACGTTCCACGGGAAGCCGGCGCATGCCGCGCACGATCCCTGGAACGGAGTGAATGCCCTCGACGCGGTCCGGCTTACGTTCAGCAATATGGACGCCGCGCGCCAGCAAATGCGTCCGGAGGCCAGGGTTCACGGCATCATAACCGATGGCGGCCAGGCGGCGAACATCATACCGCAGAAGGCATCGGCGGTCTTCATGGTGCGGTCTCCCGATCCGGCGGGCCTGGACGTGGTTTACGACCGGCTGAAGAAATGCGCCAAGGCGGCCGCGATGGCCACCGGAGCGCGGCTCAAGCTTCGGCACCTCACAACGGTGCTGAACACTCGGCCAAACGCCACTTTGAACCGGCTGATCGTGGAGAACTTCGCCTTTCTGGGCGAGCCCGTCGGAGAGCCGGCCAGGATCTCGGGCTCAACGGATTTCGGCAACGTGACTCATAAGCTGCCCGCTGCGTGGTTCATGGTGCGTACGCATCCGAAAGGGATAACGTGGCACTCCGCCGATTCGGCTCGGGCTTCCGCTGCGGAACTAGCTCTTGAGGGAATGATCACAGGCGCCTGCGTGATGGCGGGCGTCGCCCTCGACCTCCTGTGCCAGCCCGAACTGCTCGACCAAGCCGGCCAAGACTTCAGGCAAAGCGGCTAGCGGCCGGTTGAGGCGCGATGCTGTCGAGAGTCTGCCAAGGTTTTAGCCCGCGGTCGCCGGCAAGGCTTCAACTGGGCGTGTAAGGCGCGTCATGTCCTTGTTCCGGTATCGGAGAGCCAAGCTCGGCACAATGCGCTAACTCAAAAGATCGTCTCCGGAGATGAGGAAGACGCCGTCGTGTGCGGGTGTCTGCTTCAGCTCGTTGTCAAAGCCAGCTGCCGAGAAGATGGCGTACGTCGGCTGGTCTTGATACTTGGCCTCAGGTAGGTTCGCCACTTTGTTCCGGAGATCATAGTAGACTCCGAGTCCCAAGGGTGCTGATGACCATTTGCACTCCCCAAAGAGGTAATGCCCGTCTTCCAGCTCGGCGACGATGTCGAGCTCCAACCGTCCATCTCGGCTCCAGTACCGTCCAGACCTCCGGATAGGCTGGCGCACAAGCTGTGAGCCTCTGAGTCTAAGGTACTGGTGGCAGATGTCCTCAAACGCGTACATGCCCATGTAGTCGTCGATGTATGGCTTGACGCGTCTTTCGTACGTCTCCCCGGTCGGCTGGAACTCCAACTCGCTCCGCAGTCCCGCCACGAACCTATACCAGAACCGCACAAACGGGTCGGAGATCTTGTAGATCGAGCGCCGGTCCGATGTCTCATCGAATGGATACTCACGGGTCACCCACTCCAAGTCCATTAGATTCCTCAGGTAGAAGTTCAACTGCGCGGAAGACGCTCCGACACGCTGTGAGATCTCCGCAGGACGTGTGCATCCACCCGCTATGGCCCTGAGCGCGGCGTTATAGGGGCCTGGATCCCTGATCTGACTTGATGCCATGAGTACCTCCGGCTCGTTGTGGAGAAGCCCCAGCGGACTCAGGATATGGCTGCAAATGCTCTGCCCCAGGCTCACACTCGGGTCGAAGAGTGCATGGTATCGCGGCGTACCCCCGAGCACTCCGTACGCGGTCAGCTTGTCGCGAGCAGATAGGATGCCGCCGGCATAGAACTCGGCGATATCGCGATAGCTCATGGGAAGGAGCTTGTGCTTGAATGTAAACCGGCCGAATAACGGGGCTTGGCCGCCTCCGAGCCCTTCCATGACGCCGAGGTGCGAGCCGCAGAGCACGAGGAAAACCTTGCTCCTGACGCCGCTAGTATCCCACCATGCCTGTATCTGGGACGGGATTGAGCGGTCCAGTTCCAGCAGGTACTGAAACTCATCCAGTATTAACGCGAACCTGTGCTCTGATGCAGCCTGGTCCACGAATCTCAGTATGCTGTTGAACGTCGGCAGGTCGGCAGGGGACAAGCCGTTTTGAGGTAAACACCCGACTACCGCCTGAGCTGTCTGCGCGATATTCTCAGACAGCGAGGTCTGGGCTGCAAGAAAGTAGCAGTGTGGCTTGTCCTGCCCCAGGAAATACTGCAGGAGATAGGTTTTCCCGACGCGCCTACGTCCATAGAGCAACAACAGCTGTGCACCAGTCGAGCCCCATCGGTCCGCCAGGGCCGCAAGCTCCGCGTTTCGGTTGTAGAAGACCATCGCAGCCTCCCGTTGTTCAAGTGTACTTTGTAAAAGTATACTTGAACAAACCGCGTTTGGCAAGAGGGACGTTTGGCGTCCGGGTTGTCCGCGCACGAGGCCATCGTCAATGGTCACCAAGCTTGGCGCTCGGCGTTGGTTCTTGCGCCGCCAGCCAACATGTCGCTCGCGGGGTCGTGGTGGGTCCGCACCCAGAGCGCCACCCCTTTGTTCGCGTTGGCATAACAATAGACGCAGGCGTGCGGGCAAGTGTTGTAGGCCCCGATATCCGTGCTCTCGAAGCACCCGCACTGCTTCCTCGTCGGCCGCTTGGGAATTGATCCAATGCGATCCGGGAAGAGCCGCCCCAGCAGCTCAGCGTCAACGCAGTGGGCCTTCTTTATCTTACCGGCAACCAGGTAGTCGCCGCAGCAGGAGTACATCTCGATCCCATGGTTAGCGCCTATATCCGCCATCTGGAGTGACAGCTCAATGCAGTCATCTTTGGGTAGGTCGTAGCACGCGATGCCGGTCTCTCCGCTGAGCTTTCCCATGTTTCTCAGCACCTTGTCGTAGAAGATGGGAAAGCTGAAATGACAGCGTCTGGTTAATCCCTCCATTCCGCCGGCTATCTCCTTGAAACGGGAGAGATGATACTGAACGCTAGTCAGGCTTGAGACGAGTACGGGGTCATAACGCCAGAGGACTGCTTCCGGCCCGCAACGATCCGCCAGATGGCGAGCAGACTCCAGCAGATCAGGCAGCTCCGGCACGTTGGGCTCGAATGGCCGGGGCAGCCCTGTGATCGTGAAGTGAAACACCATCCTGTAGCCGAGTCGGTCCAGCTCGTCCAGATACGGGAGCAGGGGCAGGTAGTTCTTCGACCAGAAGACGATGGCCGACACATCCTCCGGACGCAACGAGACCTGATAGGGCACGCCGGAGAACGGATTCTGCCATCGCACATACCCGGCCCGGATGCGGTTCATGAACCACTCCGAGTAGAACGCGGGTATGTCCGTTCTTCTGCTGGCGGAGATGATCTTCATGGCTTCGTGCGTGCCGGAGGTGGGTTGCCGACCAACATGTCCCGGCGGGAGTCCTGCTTGCCGTGATTGTGGAGTGCCATACGCCTGTTCGAGTTGGCATAGCAGTAGACACAGCCGTGGACGCAGGTATCGTACGCCCCGATGTCCGTGCACTGGCAGCACCAACATTCTTCCCTTGTCGGGATCTCCTCCGGGAATCCGACCTTGTCGGGATAAAGCCGATTCAGGAGCTCGGCGTCCGTGCAGTGTGCCTTCTTGATCTTGCCGCTAAGCAGATAGTCTCCACAGCAGGAGAGCATCTGGATCCCATACTCAGAAGCGATGTCGGCAAGTGCGTTTGCCAGCTCGATCCGGTCATCTCTCGGCAGGTCGTAGAAGACGATGCCGGTCTCGTCCGACAGCGCGTCAGTGTTGCGCAGGACTTTGCGGTGGAAGACCGTGAAGCTGAAGTAGCATCTCTTTGCCGTTCCCTCAAGCTCAGCGCACAACTTCCTGAAGCGGCCGAGATGGTATTGCGGGCTTGTGATGCTCGAAATGAACACAGGGTCGTAGCGCCAGAGAATGGTATCCGCTCCATACCGGTTTGAGAGCATTCGGGCGCACTCCAGCAGTTCGGGGGCATCCGGGACTCGCGGCTCGAACACCCGTGGAAGACCGTTGATCGTGAAGTGGAAGACCATGCGGTAGTCGCCCGCGTCGAGCTCGTCGAGGTGCGGCAGCAGGGGCAGGTAGTTCTTCGACCAGAAGACGATCGCTGCCACGTTCTCTGTCCGCAGTGAGACCCGGCAGATGGCCTTCGAGAAAGGGTTCACCCAACGCACATACCCGGCTCGGATGCGGTTCATGAACCACTCCGAGTAGAACGCCGGTATGTCGGTTCTCCTGCTGGCGGATATGACCTTCATGGTTAAGTGCCTGCTAACATAGGCTATGCCTGCCATTCTAAGGTAGCGGGTCTGGTTAGTCAATGGTCTGTGAGGCGTACCACCCCTACATCCTGAGGGAACACTTAACTTGCAGTTCTTTGACGGTTGGAGTCTGTTGGTGTACAATTGTAGAGATGCTGTATTGAGGGGCTGAATCTCTTGGCAAGAAAGCAAAGAGGATTGAGCATTACGGAATTATCGGAGAAGTTGAAGCCGGTAATAGAAACTCTGAGTGAGGAAACCCACCGGGGTGCCGCCCTCGTCGGTGCTGCCTACTTGGACGACCTTCTCGCAGCACTGTTGCGTACGGTCTTCATCGAGAAGTGCGCTGATGAACTACTGGGACGAGAGCGACCGTTAGGCACGTTTTACGCGCGCATCTGCCTGGCTTATAGCATCGGACTTCTCGATGAGGACGATTACAACGACCTGCACATTGTTCGGGACATCCGTAACGCCTTCGCTCACCTATACGATGACCTGTCTTTCGAATCGGAATCCGTACGAGCTAAGTGCGACAAGATGCATCTCGGTCAACTTGCTGAGACCGTTCGAGACTCAATGGGCCTGAGAACAACGGATAAGGAGCGTTTTGCCGCTTCGGTAGCATTGCTGGGCAAGTCCCTGGTTTCCACGGCACGAACAGCGAAACGGGCTACTCCAGCCAATGAGTTCTACGCCGGGTTCTTTAGCCGGCGGCGTGGCAGTTGAAACCAAGCCTGCGCCAACGTCTATCAGCGTAACGGCCGTTGTCCCGAAAGGATACGGGTTGAGCTGTGCCTGCCTGGAGTGCCATTCCAGAAGCTGTTGGGCGGCTGCCTTCTGGACCTTGAAGAAGTGGGTTGGGAAATAGAAGGCCATCTGCGCCGCCACCTCAGCCATGTTCCGGGTATCGTCCGGCGGCGGCATGTTGTCGGCAGAGTAGAGCCGCTGCCACTGCCTCGCTTCCTTGTCCTGATTGAAGGTCTCCATCTGCTGTAGGTATGCTGCGCCCATCCGTTGGCTGAACCGCCAAATGCGCTCGCCTACTGCTCCACCGCCCTCCGGCGCCAAGCGATCCAGCAGTGCTTGGGCTACCCTTTCATGACTCATACACAAGACCTCCTTGCCAGTGCGACTGCGATCGCGATGGAACATACGTTCGCCTCCTATACCAAAAGGAAAGGCTGGTCCTGACCAGCCTGAATCCAACCATTCAGCTTCTCCCGTGCTCTTGGGCCATTTCCTCAGATCGTGTCGCAACACGGAAAAGTACAGACAATTGGGTGTACGTGAGACGCGACGCTATCATCGGCCTTCTCTTGCTCTCTTACGCCGATGGTAGTGAATCCTGGCCCCGAATTCCGCTCCCATATACATAGGCGACTTAGCGGGCCATTCTAAAAGTACAAAGAGTGAACATTTCGAGAATTCTTCCGCTGAGCTCGGGCCACTCGCGTTGCGCCGGGAGCATTCCTATCATTCCTTGGTCCAGAGGCACCACCGCGGGCATACAACCTGGGTGCAGGAAAGCAGCGATATAAGGGCCGTACTCGCCCGGTGACCCGATACGATCTGGCATCGTTGATCTTGGCTGGGGACCCGTCCAAGCACCTGTCGTCTCGGCCATCCACTGGTACGCCTCTATCCTGCTCTGAGTCACAACAGGCAGTCGAGGCGTCATCTGATGCATGACGGTAAGAGTTCACGACTCCTGATAGACTGCTGTTTTCCTGACCTAACCCCCTGGCCCCCTTCCCGAAACGGGAAGGGGGGACCAAGTTCCCCTCGCCGCTTCGGAGAGGGGCCAGGGGAGAGGTTCGGCCAACATTCCTATCAACGGCCGTGAACTGTTACGCATGACGCCTCGACTTGACATTCACGCGCAATAGTACTACAATTTCTAGGACTATTGCCAGTCAGTATCAAACAACAGGTGATCTGCCATGACGGTCCAGGTTTTCTTCAACGAACACCCGGTTTTCACATACGATGAGTTCTCGGAGTTCCTGGCAAGGCACGGTTCTTTGAACGTTCAGACCCGCAAGAACATGCTGAGTCACTACTCCGATAGCGGACGCATACTCAGGGCGCGTCGTGGGCTTTATGCCACCGTCCCTCTTGGCCAAACACCGGATGCCGTGAATCCCGACCCTTTCCTGCTCGCCTCGCGGATGACGGCCGATGCCGTCCTCGCCTATCATACCGCCCTGGGGTTTCATGGCAAGGCGTACTCGGCCTTTCGGGAGTTCACCTATCTCACGCACGCAGCCGCGAGACCCGCCGAGTTCCGCGGAAACACCTTCCGGGGAACGGCGTTTCCAAAGTCCCTCGTGGAGCGCAAGAAAGAGCGCTTTGGCGTGGAAACCGGGGACCGCTCCGGGCTTGAGGTCCGCGTCACCAACCTGGAACGCACAATGGTGGATGTTCTCGACCGACCGGCCGTGAGCGGCGGCTGGGAAGAAGTGTGGAGGTCGCTGGAATCCGTGGAGTTCTTCGACCTCGACCAGACGACCGAGTATGTCCTGCTCCTCGGCAATGCCACGACAGTGGCGAAGGTCGGTTTCTACCTGGAGCAACACGCCGAGACGCTCATGGTCGAAGAACAGCATCTGGGCCGACTCCGACCACACGTTCCCCGCAAGCCCCACTATATGGACCGCTCGTCCCGCGAGCCGGGGCGACTCGTGGAGTCCTGGAACCTCGTCGTTCCCTCCCGGATCCTCGGCCGCGCCTGGGAGGAAATCCGATGAGGCTCTCCATCGAACGCCTCACCGCGGAATCGGCGGCGACCGGCTTTCGACCCGAGATCCTGGAGAAGGTCATCCACCTGCTCGGCTTGCTCGAAGGTTTTCGGAGTCACCCTTATCTCCGAGACCGGCTCGCGGTCAAGGGCGGCACTGCGCTAAACCTCTTCGTCTTTGATCTACCGCGCCTGTCCGTAGATGTGGATATGAACTATGTCGGCGCGCAGGATCGTGAGACCATGCTTACCGAACGTCCAAAGGTCGAGCAGGCGATCACCGCAGTATGCGGACGCCAAGGCTTTGCGATCCAGCGCATCCCAAGTGACCACGCGGGAGACAAATGGCGACTGCGATATGAAAGTGCGTTGGGTCAAGGCGGAAACCTGGAGGTGGACGTGAACTTCATGTTCCGCGTACCGCTCTGGCCGCCGGTGATGCGCGACTCGCGGCCGCTCGGCTCGTCTGCCGCCAGAGGTATCCCCATTCTTGATGAACATGAACTCGCCGCCGGGAAACTCGCGGCGCTTTTCGCCCGTCATGCGGCCCGCGACCTGTTTGACACCCACGAGCTGCTTGAACGCCGGACGCTCGAACCGGAGAAGCTCCGTCTTGGGTTTGTCGTCTATGGGGCGATCAACCGCAAAGACTGGCGCGCAGTATCCGTAGAGGATGTCGGCTTCGATGCCCGCGAACTTCGGGATACGCTTCTTCCCGTCCTGCGGATGGACCATCTCGCGAACCTCGACGATCCGGCTTCTTGGGCGCAGAGACTGGTGCAGGAGACACGCGCTGCTCTCGCAGCGGTCTTGCCCAACTCCGACAATGAACGCGAGTTCCTCGACCGCCTCCTCGATCAGGGTGAGATCGAGCCGTCACTGCTCACCAGTGACCCCGCGATCGCAGAGCGCATCCTACACCACCCGGGTCTCCTCTGGAAAGCTCAGAACGTACGGGAGTTCAAAGGCATCTGACTTGGCTGCGCCTCCCGTTCCTCGGCAGCACCCACCGCCTTACGAGATAGGCGGCAAGGCAGGCCTTGGCCGCCATCCGCTAGCCTGGACTTGCACTGCCCCTGTGGCAACCGATAGGACGGAAGGGTGAGATCGTCCACTCGTGCTGCGCCGGAAGCATTTTCCATCATTTTCTTGTCCGGAGGCACCATCGCGACCATACGCCTTGCGTCCAGGACAGCAGCGACATGACGGCGCCGAAATCGCCCGGTGACCCGATACGATCCGGCATTGTCTCGCCACAGTCCGGATCATCACAGCCCGAACTTGGGCAGCTTCTCCACCGCGCCGCGGAGCGATCTCATGTCGGAGTGCAGGTACATCGAAGTCGTCTCCAGGCTGTTGTGTCCCATGAGCTTCTGGATGGTGACCAGGTCGCAACCAGCCTGCAGGAGCATGGTCGCAAAAGTGTGCTGAAGCTTATGGATCGTGACACCCGGCCGGGTAATGGCCGAGCCCATCAGAGCTTTCCGAAGTGGGTCGCCAAGCCTGGTACAGGCGGGAGAGTATCCACAAACGTAAGACGGCGGAGCTCCTTTCTGGAGTCCGCCGTCTTGAACCGTTCTGGAGTAGGTCTATAAGCCGGGTTCTGTCGTGGGTGATCATCTGTCTGGGACCCGGGTTGCCCCGGGCCTCGTGCGGCCTTTACCCGAAGGGTCAGCGGGCAGCTTCGTCCCCTTCCTATTCGGCCTTGCTCCCGATGGGGTTTGCCAAGCCCCCGCATCACTGCGAGGCTGGTGGTCTCTTACACCACCGTTTCAGCTTTGCCTCCGCCTTCGCCAAGGCTACGGCGCACAAGCCGCCTATCAGCCGAGACTCCAGCGAAATGGCGTTTTCTTTTCTGTGGCACTTTCCGTAGGATCGCTCCCCCTCGCCGTTGGCGAGCATCGTGCCCTGCGGAGCCCGGACTTTCCTCCCCTCCGAAGCTTTACGCGAAGGAGGGGCGATCACCTGACTTACTCCATCCCTATTATACCACACCGGCTGCCCGGGTCAAGCTGAACAGTCGCTGGTGGTCAGTGGCTAGTGGGGAAGGTTGAGAGTTGAGCGTTGAATGTTGAGTGTATCGCTGGGATGATCACGCGAAACTCCCATTTCCCTCTCATCTCATTCACCGCCGGGCTGCTTCGGATCTCAGCCTCGCCCCTGAGGAGGATCTCGC
>Ga0315289_10005205_pt1 | contig 19249 bp, 17 predicted proteins | sample YL17G11_40_MG_FD_203452 | JGI IMG/M metagenome (GOLD analysis project Ga0315289, IMG submission 203452) | Sediment microbial communities from Yellowstone Lake, YNP, Wyoming, USA - YL17G11_40 | ecosystem: Environmental > Aquatic > Freshwater > Lake > Sediment | place: USA: Wyoming | collected...
TTTCCTGTAAAAATACCGTACCCCCTCACGGCGCTCCACGAGCACCCTCTCAGCTAGGAAAAAATCGTCTACCCACAGCCGGAACTGAGTGTCGTTCCCCAGAACCTTGATCAAATCCCATTTCGTGGCCTCCTTATTTGCCTCTACACAATCTAGAAGCTCCAGTGCTATCAGGGATGGCGTTCGATGTGGAGCCATGTCAGATACCTTATTCAGACTCGATCTTGTTTTGCAGGGAGTACAATCTGTTGTATCTTATTCGGAAATCAAGCCACTTACGAATGAGCAGGTAGGCGTTCCCGGCTAACACACTGAATATGATGACGCTGAATGCGATATACTTCACTTCCATTTGGCGGAGAATGGCGATTCCTATCGCTGCGACACCCATCATCAACATTAACGCGGCGCAGATAGCAATGTAGCTGATCATGTCACGGATATCCTTGATTAGGCTTTTTGCATCTAGGGTCAACTCGTCGAAAATCTCATTCCATTTTCCTAATTTCTCATCGATATCATCTTTTGTGGTCATCTTCAACGAATAATACAGTCTTTTAATTAAATAAAACAATTATTCTGAAAGAATCGACGGTGATAGTTCTAGTCGCCATACTGCTCGAGTGATAACTACTTCGCGCGCGCATTAAGAATTAGGTAAAAATAGCGGGGGTAGATTTGAACAGCCGACCTTGGGGTTATGAGCCCCACGGGCTAGCCTAACTCCATCTTTTTTCATTCATGAGAAAAAGTGTATCGTATACACGATCTAGCTAAAAGTCTAAAATTTGAAATAAACGTCTACAACGGGGTTCTCTCTACATCTTTGACGCCGTCGAAATCAGCGTCGTCGCTCACCATCTCCCTCTCTCCAATCAACATGGCAGTTGAGACATGTATTGCGTCTCTCGGCTTCAGCCTGTGCCTCTCGACTAGGTCGTGGGCCCTGAGGATTATCTTCTCGTCGACGCCCACGAAGGCCATGTTCGGAATCCTCAGCATCGAGGCGCCGGCCCTCAGGGCGTACTCGTAACCGGAGAGCTTCCAGACGACCCATACCACCTCGTCCCAGGTCAGGAGGGAGCTGAATCCCCTGATTTTACCATCCTCCACCTCCTTCAGGATGTTTGCTGCCCTTTTGGACTTCGGGTTCGAAGACTCGTCGTAGAGGATCGCGTAGAGGAAGACGTTCGAATCTAGGTAGACCATCGCTCCAGGGCCTCGGAGAGGATAATCTTTTTGAGGTCCACCTCGTTCTTGACTTTAAGTTCGCGGGGGATCAGTCGGATCAGCTCGTCGACGCTGCTCCGATTCTGCAGCGGCTTGACGACGACCTCGTCCCCCCTGACTTCGAACACGACTTCGGAGCCCGGCCTGATCCCCATCAACTCCCTGATCTCCTTGGGGATCACCGCCTGGCCCTTGGGGCCTAGCTTACTCTTCAGCCTCAACATACCGGTGATTAAGTACAACCATACGGTATATAAGTATAACTTTTCAGTAAGAAAAACGCGTTCCTAAGCCAGCGCTGGAAAGGGTAATTCAGGGCTAAAAAGGAGTGGCCCCCTTACCCACGGGTCTTTTTTGATTAATGGACAAGATCCATCCGCATCGTCATGATTAAGAAATTGGCGTTATTGCATAATGAACGGGTTTATTCAATCGTGATGGTGCCGGGCTCTAGATTTGAGCTACCGACCTTGGGGTTTATGAGGCTTGGTCTCGCTTACCCATTATAGATCGCGCTTCTTCTAGTGCTCTTTTGTATACATCCACGGTCAGCCAGAAACCATTGGTTATCAGAAGATCTATGCATTCCTCAAATTCGTCGAGAGTTAATTGATTCTCGGCTAAGGCAAGCAGTAGAACAGCCACCGTGCCCATGGGTCTGACTCCGAACACCTGAGCTGTCGAAGAGGCCTCCCTCTCATCGACTATGAGTTTCACACTCAATCTTCGGGCCAAAAGAATGGCCTCAGCCTCGCCCAGATGTATGCCAGAGACCTCGGCCAGGGCCAAAGCCTCATCGTTCTCCTCCTTCAAAACCTTTATCCAGCCCTCCTCCACGGCCTTCTTGATTAAGATAGAGTCCGCGAACTGCCCGGAGGAAGTTTCATGATGCACCTTTTCCGGGATGACAACCTCCCCGAAAAGGGACTTCAGTATTGAAAGCCTGCTGATCTTGGCCAACCAGATGAGTGGGCTGCTATTGCTTACCACTCGTTCTCCGCTTGACATACTCCAGGTCACGGTTCAGGTCATCCTGCGTGTAGGGCACCGGTATCTTCTTCTCCTTCGCGATCTCCATCATTTCGCGTAGGGATAGGCCTGCCATCTCAGAGGCTTTCCAGAGGGTCACTTTACCGTCCCGGTAGGCCTGGACCGCTTCATCTATCCTCCTCTGCTGGAGGGCCGAATCCAGTAGGCGTCTGATGAGCTCCGACCGGTCGACCCTTTCCTTCTCGGCCAGCCGCTCGATCTCCTTGAGCGTTTTCCCCGGGAGCCTCGCAGTAACGGTTTCAAGGGCCATCCGACGATCGTGTCCAATAGAATCTATTGCACACTTATATGGCTTCTGCCCCTGAAACAAGTCAGAGCAATTCGAAAAAACAACAAATCACGAGAGCCGCACCTCAACGGGCACACTTGAGCGCATCTAGGGTCACGTAGTCTCCTCCCTTCATCTCCTCCATCGACGAAAGGATCTCCTGTATCTCTTCCTCGCCGAGCTTGACCTCGGGCAGCCCCCCGATCATCACCTCCCCTATCACCGATTCTATGAGGCTGAGCCTCTCGTTGACCTTCCTGACTTCCAAGTAAATGGCCTCCAAGGTCGGCTGACTGTCCATCTCGGTCGCTAGATAGGTTCTCAGAGGGGTTTATACTTTTTACCTAGATTATTTCACCGACCTCGGGGTTCCGAGCCTCAGGAGCCAACTTGTTCCAGCAATAACCAACAAATAATACACTGATAAGTGAACCCGACGACCCGGAAACCAGAGAAACGATACGAAACAGTGAACCAAAGAAAACCACTATAACCGCCACAGTTACATCCCAAGAAAAGTAGCGAGGGGTAGGCCCATACTAGCGTTTCCACTTGCGAGTCCGATTTTACAAATTACTTTTAAAATATTCGCACGCTAATTACAAATTAAAGAAATCATTCGTTGGTATATAGTTTATATTTGAATGTCTAAATATTTTCTCTACTCTTTCCTTTACATCATTGAAGCTATAACTATTTCTCGTGACTAATGTTATTGGAATATTTGAAATGAAATTATTATTTTCGATCATGACTCTTAGTAGCATCTTTACTTGAGGATCTTGGTCAGAAAAACTATATCCTATTGCCAGAATTCTATCTAAAGGTTGAATTTTTATTGCGGATTGCCATAAAAACCTCATTTCGGCATCTTGAATTACTTTAACACCAGGGGGTATAATATAACGTTCTAGGCCATCATATTTACTTGAACCACATTTAGGACAATTGAATTTAAAATCTTTAATTCCAGTCCATAACGCAGGGACGTCTTTTTGCTTTCCTAATAATAAAATACTCCCACAATTAATACATTTTAGCCAATTTAATGAACCATGTAATTTGAGCATTTTAATAGGCGAATCTTGATATATCGGCCTTTTCCATTTATCTTCATCTAAAAAGTAATCAAATCTCATTAAATATCCTGAATCTGTGAATTTATCTTCATCCCTAAGAGCGTTATCCATTAAAATATCATAATTAAAATTCAAAACAAGATCCCCTTGAACTATCATCCTAGCAAGTTGACGATGTTTTTCACAAACTTCTCCTGAGAGACTTTCAGCAAGTGTGTAGGCAAGCAGTTCATTAAGAACATTTGTACGAGGATTACTATTAAAAGAACGAGGAAAATTTAATATGTTATATTCTAATGAAAAATGGGTCATAACTTCTTCTAAAGATAATCTATCATCCAAAAATACCGTAGTATCATATTCACTATCACCATATCCAAACAATCTATTCATATTCCTTATAAAATGATCCAAACCAGGAATTGGACCAAAAAGATTAGACATATCATAATGATCTATTATCTTTTTAGCCATTTTGAAAAAATCATTATTTAAAGGTGGTTTTAATCCTTGAACTGGACTTGAAGTTTTTTCATAATTTCTTGAACAACCAGCTCCTATGATATAAAGTGTTTTCATGAGTTATCCTTTAAAATACCGAATAAAAATTTATCGAGGTTAGTTATTATGAAAAAATAGTAAATGTAGCGGGGGGTAGCTCTATACTAGCGTTCTCACCCGCAAGTCCGATTTTACATTTTCCTGTCAAATCAAAATACTTAGGAGATAAGCTCATGTGGGAGGCGCCGGGGATTAGCTCCAAACTCTCGTCCAAACTCTGAAAGTCGGTGTTTCAACGATTTAGTTAACAATTAGTTTTTTCCTAATCGTAGTCTAAAACGGTTCTGTAAGTTAAAGGGTGGACTGGGCTAGCTCCACATCCTCGTACACACCCCTCACTTTTTAGCGATTATGGGCCGAAACTTTAACGATTTAAGATAGGGTCCATATCTACTCAATGCGTGCGCGTTTAAATGTCTCAAAATCTGCGAAAACGCTTTGATTCGATCGCGCACGGTGGTTTATTCTATCCGTTCTATTTCTACTATTTCCTCTACTTTTAAGGTGGTATCTGGAATCAATTCTTTTCGTAAGGTGATCATAAACTCATATAGAGGGGCTGCTGACGCGCCATTTTTTATACCTGATATCACATCCTTATATTCCCTATATATGTGATCTGGGGCAAATTGCAGAAGTTCAAATACATGTCTATTAAGTTTCTTCCTAAGTTCTTCTTTTTCTTCTTTTTTATATTTATCTAATTCAGGAACAATAGTTAAATCTTGAACTAGTTGTCTATAAAGATCAATTTTTCTGGATAACTCATTTTCCTGTCTAGATAATTTACTTTCTTGTCTAGATAGCTCCCTTTCTTTCAGAAGTTTCTTTATGCCAAAAAAATATGCCAGACCGGCCGCAATAGACACTGTCGCCCAATCAAATAGCTTTAAGATAATTCCTCCAACAATACCAGACAACTCAGACTCCCTTAAAAAAACTATATAGTGCCAAATAAAAGACTTTACGAGCTAAAGTGATGTGTAACGCGCGATAAAATAGGAGGTTATGGCAAGATTACACAATTTATAAGTATAGAATTTCCATGGGTATTTAAGTCGAAAAGGAATGTCATGATCTGAATCAACGACGCGCGCGTTCTCATGAAGTAAAACACATCTAACTATATCATACACACCTATTTAGTTTTTTCAGATATAAGTAAAATGTACCAAATCTAATAATGAACTTGTCAAAACAAATTCTACTCTACGCGTGCGCATAAATTCCTGTTTTTCTGAAACAGAAAGAAGGTGTCCCTTTTTATACAGTCGATAATCTGGGGAATGAATAGCTCACTATAAGTGTCGATTATGTAAGGTATCCCAGAACACTTCGAAACGATCTCTAAAACATTCATATCGCACAGCATCTCAAACTTCGGTTTTCCTTCTGGTAGTCTGGGGAGTTTGTCTGCAACATAGTAAATAAGATAATTTATGTACCTAATTGTCGTAAGCAGATATTCAATCAGTCTTTTGGTTTCATAATCAGTTCCATCTTTCAGAGAGCCATTGATATGTCCGCTTTCAGTTAGTACATAAAGATCTATTTTATTACCTGCATGATTTGTCAATTCAATTCCTTCTAATGGATTTACCAAACAATCTGACAATATGATCTCATGTTCGCTGGAGCTGGTGTAGATATTGAACATACTTAAAGGATTGATTGCTGCGAAATCGTCTCTCTGTAGTTGTGAATATAGCTCAGATTTGGTACAGATTCCTAATTTCATGCCATACAGTTGTTTTTCGAAGAAATCGGATTCTGAGAAATCTATGTTGATACGAGGATCTAGAAGGCAAATATCTTTTTCTTTAACATAATTGTACAAAGATTTCAGCAAGGTTCCACAATTCCGAAGAGAAACTCTATTGTGATACTTTTGCTCAAAACTTATTTGGATTAACATCTTTTTTGGGTCCAAGACCAATCTTTGGAGATTCTTCATCTTGCCGCAGACCTGTTTCAGGACAGAATAGTTGGGATCATTCCCAAGAGGAAAATCTCCTTTGATAGCTCCATTTTCAACTATGAAATTCTCTATGCGGGGTATTATAGGTGCATTGCTGATTGATGGTCTGCCCCAGTCCTGCAGCTCGTCAGCCAATATAAGTAAGCCGACTATCGGTTCTTTCAACACATCTACTCTTGATGTGAATTCTGGATCATGAATAGCAATAGCTCTCACAACATCCATGAATTCTTGCCCTAGGCTAGGATCTTGATCTATGTAGTATGTGAATTCTAAAGCACTAAGAAAACCATGGTTCATTGCATCGAGCATAGATTCTACTGTTCGTTCATCTATTTGAATGAGCTTGGACAGATATTCAGCTTCGTTTTTAACATTTCTGATAATTATGTTTCCAAAGAACTCCGCTGAAAAATAACATTTCTTTATGGCATCTATTGTTGCGTTGAAGATCTTAAAACTTTCAGATAAAGGATAAGCTATGTCATGAAATAAACAAGCTAAGACCAGTTTGTCCAGTTCTTCCACATTTAGTAAAAATGGTTCTTTTCTTGCAATCGCTTTTGCCAAAAGCGCCACTTTTATCATATGTCCCAAATGGTCTCTGTAGAACTTTTCTCTTATGATTCTCGTGGTTGAGACTAATTCTTCAAGGCTGGAAGAATTTTTCTGCAAATATTTTGTTCTAACTCTGCCACTAACGGAAGCTTTTTTCCCCAGTAGTTTTGACACAAAAAAAGCTATTACGTTTGCTGCTTCTTTGTTCCTGTATTCAGTTGAGGTTTGATCTAACCATTTATCGAGAACTACCTTTTCCTCGAGCGTCCAATCCCCTATAGCTATCAGTTGGGCATCAAATCTGGAGCTGATAGCTAGTGAGTGGTCTTTATTTTCCATCAAACATAAATATCTATTTATTCGAATTTAAGTACAAGGGATCTTTTGGGCCATAGAAGGGAGGTCTTCAAACCTAGAAAGGGTCGCAAACACATTGAATCCCAGATCAATCAAGAGCTTGACAAAAAGAATTTCGATGGTGTAGTTCAAACAGCTCTTTCTCATTATCTCACAAAGTCGTCAGTTGACACTTTTACACTGGCTCTTGTTGCCACGGTTGAAGCTATTAATGTCGCAAGGGATTTGAATTGGAGCAGGACAACGGAAGAACTTGCAGATATTGGCATAACACTTGCTGAGAGTAAGACGAGAATCAAATTAACTACGTTCAACAAACAGATCGTATTTAACTTAATCTCAAAATCATTACAGAAAGAACGCGCGAAGGAGGAATCTCTTTGAGCATCCTAGATTCCTCCGAAGAACTTAAGGCTCTCGTCAAGCAATATTTTGAGTCTATTTGGAGGGATGAAATTCAGCGAGATTTTGATGACGAGATCAAATATATCGATGGTAAGAGACATCAGTATCCTAGGCCACAAAGCGAAATTGAACAAATAATGAGTCAAATAGAACACTACTCTTCTTTGGTCACAGATGAATGCATTGAAAGTTTTAATGATTCAGGAATAGCAAACGCAAATCAGTTCTACGACAACTGGAAGCGCGGATCTGAGATCGCCCAGAGCATTCAGGTAAAATATAGACAAAGGTTCCAGGTCTATGTTAGAGGTCAGCTCACTAGTAAGGAATGATGTTGTCTTCCCGAGAAGGTTCTTCGCTTTCAAGGGCGATCTAGATAATTCGATTCTATTTCCAGTAGATGAAATGTATCGTGACTTACTCTATCTTGTGATATGTCTCCATCACATTGAGTGCCAATTGCCTTCAGAACGAGAGATATGCCTGAGTACGAACTATTCGGAAGAGTTCAGAGCCATCAAAGATGATCTGGAAAGACTTTACAAGAATCTAACTGGAAAAACACTCAGAGTAAATATTAGGCCACGTAGAACCATAGGAAGTCAGGAGACTCTTGACATAAACCTACCTCCAAGCGAATCAATACTATTTTCAGGTGGTGTGGATAGCACATGTGGCTCTATCAAGCTAGTATCCGAGAACTCAAAATGCAACCTGATCCATACAGCATCCAGCAAAACAGGACTGGGAAAGATTCTACGAATATTGAGAAATGACCTTTTTTCAGACTTGCATACTTTTTGCGTTAATTCAAGGATCAAGTCAGAAAGGAACCGCTCTTTCATTTCCAATACTAGGGGACTCCTCAATTTGACTGCGGGATTCGTTGTAACCAAGTTTACGAGAAGTAAGAGATTGTGCTTTTCCGAAAATGGCGCACAATTACTTGATGTAATGTTAGGTTCTAGTATATACAGTGCGCGTATAAGTTCGACAAAGAACACAAATCTCGGATATCTAGAGATGATTGAATATCTTTTGCGGAGCTTTGACAATTCTGATTTCCGGGTGAACTATCTGTTCAGTACAAACACAAAATCTGAAATTATTGCGAAGTACCTAGATGAAGACTTGCTTCAATTCTGCTGGTCTTGTTATTCCTTGAGAAGAAAGAGAATGTGTGGTTTCTGTTGGAATTGCTTCATCACTAGGATGTCTGCAATAGCCACGGGTGCAATGCCAGATGTATCAGCCTATCAAAATGATCCTCTGATTCAGAACATAGAAGACCCGGTTTTCTTAGCCAACCAAAACATAATCTATGATCTTCTTGTCTTCTACGAGAGCGTCATAAATGAGAGAACAAAAAATCTTGAGGAAATATCTATATATGAGGATCTATTCAAAAAACCAATAGAATTATCGACGAATTTTGGGTTGGATATTTACCTTGGCATTAAGAATACGCTTTCGAAAACCAGAATGCGAAGTGGACTTGGAAGAAAAGCGGAGGAGTTGCTATTAGCAATAGACAAGAAATGCTTGGAAGAAAGATATGAATATCTTCTCTCATTAAGGACCCGCAAAACTAGAGAATAAGTACTGGGGACACTAACGGCTCTGAGACGCGGACGATATAGACGATTTAAGGTGATCAGCTCTTCTACAAGCTGATGATGTGTAGGACTTCAAGAGACGATTCGCGCGCAGGCGGGTTTAATAAATGGTATAAAATGGTTTTAATTCTCCATTTCCCTTTTCAACCACGGAATGGGCCTCTAAGACATGCGGATCCTGACCCCGCTCAGAGACGAAAACCACTAACATTCCAGCAGATCCTACCACATGTAGACTTCTCCCACAACGGACTGAGACTCCGTCTGGAGGAGCTGATGGACCAGGGACCCACAACCAGGCATAAGACGCCTCGAAAGGGGCTTGGGAGGCCCATTTATGCCTAAACCCTAGGTAGAGGGGTAGATAGTGGGGCCGGGTCCGCACCTATGGATCATAATGGGAGCCTGGTTGCGCTCCCCTTCGAGAAACTGTAGCGACCCTGTAGGCGCGAGAAAGGAGGGTACTGCAAGGAGATCGGGGGACGATGTGAGGCCAGAAAATACCCTTAAATCACGAAGTAAGGATTAAAACCATTTTTAACCTAATTATTGAATTTGCCCGCGCGCGAGCGAAGATCAAGCTTATATTGAACGCTTTTATCAAGAAAATTTCTTCATCTTCGTTAAATCTTATTTCCCAAACTCAAAATTACGTCTTGCGTACTTCTTTATATCTACACCCATTTCTTCAAGTGTTTTAATACATTCTTCTTCTAGCATTTTGTTAATTTCCATGGCTGTCTTAAAATCAGCTCTAAATCGAAAGGGAATCTTATATTCATCATACTCATTTACATCAAGCTTGGGATACAATTTTACTGTAGCAATAAACATAGTGTCCAACTTATTTTTTCGGTTCATCTACCTTCTCCAATAAACCTGAGTGCGCCACTATCACCATGCTGCTCCTGTAATTTAAAGCTGTCTTGAACAGCTAGTCCAGTTTAGGTCGCTTGGCGCTTTTTCCCTTGTCTTATCTCGCTGCTAATAAACGTATAATCTATTCCCACAATGAGGACATTTCGATGCTCTCTCATCAATACTTCTTCCACATTTAGGACACATTTTGGATTGCATGCTAATGAAAGCCGTTGATCCACTCTGGGCGATAAACGGTTTTTGACCATTGATACCTCTTAGGTTGACTCGAATGGTTCCAGCAGCATCTCCTCTGTAATCGTATCGTCCCGAGCGAGTGCCATTTGTATTTGGTGTAAGCGCAACGCTTGCTGTCTTTCCATTGGTGAATGTTAGAAAACCTTCGGCTTTCTCGGTGCTTGGCAGATTAGTCTTATCGGGACGGAATATTCTAACGTCATTCAACCTGATTTCTTTTTTGGGTTCGTCTAGTTCGAGTTTGAAGCTACTCTCATATCTGGATTTTGTAAGTTCATCAATTTCTCTTACTGCATAATCTGCTTGGAGTGTAGAAAGAACTAGAAACTTATAGGGGTATAGTTCGAATTCATGATGAGCGGTATTCCGAGGCTCTTTGAATATCCAAAAGATTAGCGTATAAAGCGGGGCGTCTTTGTTTTTAATTAGATGGCAGTTAACAGCAGATTCAAGCAATCTTTCTCCAGAGAGATTTAATCCTACTGTGGAACCTTGAAGCTGTTGCATCGTGTTCCTCAAAACAGTTTCAACAGTTTTCGAAGAGGACATCATTAGGTTGTCCACATCAGATTCAGTATATTTGCTTTCAAGGAAGGTAGTAATCGGTGGGATTAAAGCCTCATGCCAATTTACTTCTTTTAAGAAGCGAACAAATTTATCTATATAATCTGGTGTTCCTTTTTGTTTATTCATATAGGGATCAGCCTCGTTGCTTTTCGCGTTCTTCGGGCAAGATATTTAATAAATTTACAAAAATAAAAAAGTTTAGGGGAGTCTAATCCCCTCCAAGCAAAGTATTTATCGTCTTACTCGCCTGCTCTTCGGTCGTTCTGTCATGCTTCTTCTGAGGGATATTACGATCTATCGTCATATCCCAAGCTTCTTCTGTATCTCTATAAGAGAGTGCTGGATTTGTGTAAACTCTTTTTTGATATCTTCTATTTTCTTCTTATCAAAAACGTAGTATACATCATCTTTCACTAGAGTGATGTTAGTTATGTTAGGCTCTGCCAGAGAAGTGCCATGTTTGCTAATAATCCAATCTGCGTTGAAACTCGTCAGCTTTTTTAAAAGCTCATCAGGTTTTGCAGTATACCTACTCCATTTCCTTTTATTTTTTCTGAGCCTATCTATTTTTTCTCCAAACATTTTTGGCGGTTTGGTTCCTATTTTTCTCAAAATATCATCGAGGAGTACTTCCATTGAATTTGCATATAGATCCATATTTCCTCTAAAATTGGCTGTGTCTTGGAGATATTTATCAAGGGCAGAAGGTTTGTTATCGGTCTTAATAATAAAAACGGCCTTTTTTTTTCTTCCATTGGCAATTCGATTCACTAATTAGAGTTCATAACCTCTTTGTATAAGTATTTTATCAATTGATCACCTGATGAGGAACTTTTTGATAAGAAACAAGAGGTGTATGCAAGAGAGAAAAAGAATCTGATCTCCTATAGAATGAAAGCCTATAATGAATAAGTATGTTATTATGTCAAGCCAAGCACCGTGCATGACAAACGATTAACAAGTGAATATTCAATAATGCGGCAAGCGCGCGTTGCATGACGCTTACCTTTGCAAATTAATTTCAGAATTCTCGCCATCTGCTCTTAGCGCAAGCGACCTCGAAGAGGGAAGAGGAGAATGAGCGGGCTGACTAAAAAGAGAAAGCCGTCAAAGAAAACCGCAGGCTGTTCATTAATTTCCGGCGTTACTTCCCCGACCCTGTCAACCATCATTCACAACATGGATACCCACCGGCTTAACCAGATGGATGATAATTCTCCCAGGCTCCATCCGGTTGCCCCGACGTTCCTTTATCATATTAGGTATCTGACTTGAAAAACATCCTCACGTCTCGATGTATCGCAGGGTCGATATGCACAAATGTAAATCCCATTCAAGCAGAACAGTAGCCATCCAGTAGCTGTTCAGTACCGAAACACCACAAAACAAACCCAAAAAAAGCCCCAAAACAGAAAACAAACCAGAAAAACACAGAAACCACCGAAAACCCAAGACAGGGGAGGGGGAAACAAGATCACGCGCACAGGCAGGCGAGTCAAACGAACGATGGTAGCGGGGGGTAGATTTGAACTACCTTGACCCCCACTCGAATTGCGATTCTCGTGCTGGTCAATCGACAACTTCATTACCACTTTCTGCTATAGTAAGTAAGTCTTTAAGCATTTCTACTTGTACAATCATCCGATGAGAACTTACATTTTTACCAACCATGAACGAGAAATACTCACTAATTATTGTTCTACTGAAATAACTTCCGATGCGTTCTATATACTGTTAAATCGTATTCAAAAAAGTAAAAATGAAATTGACAACGATTATGAATTAATGCATACGGTCTTAAATAAATATAAAAATAGATAATCTTGAACGTTTATAGTTAGTACTGGCAAGAAAAATGGCTGCGAAGGTGAGATCAAAAGGGGTTTTCCTTTATGATACCCCTTCAATAGAAAAACTTAAAAATTGTAGCTTTTTTTTGGAAACAAGTTATTGTATTCGAATCTTATTTATCAGATGTTGTTGATGATCCTTCATTAGTAGATCTATCGACAATATTATTTGAAAATGATATATTAAAAATTGTGCAAACTCCAGAGGGTCTAAAAGATGCATTATATGATAAAATATACTATACTTTGGATGAAGATTTACATCAAATGTTGCTAGACCATCCAGAAAAATATGTAGCTACGCCAAATTTACCTCAAAATTATAAGGAAATAATTGATGAGAGTACAAAATTAGATAACGATGATGAATCTTTAAAAACACTTATTGATCAAATAGTTAAAACCAATATTTATAATAAATGGTTTGAATCGCTTTATTCTAATGATAGAGTTGATATTAGCAAAATGCCTATAGACTTTCAAAAAGGTATATATGGTAAAGTTAAAGAAATTGCAGATCTAGAATATAATCATTATGAAGATCACAAGAGTCATGGTTTTAGCTGGCGTAATAAAGCATTATTAGAACAGACTTCTGTTAGTTCCGCTTTATTTGTAGAATATAATTGGCTACCATACTATCAATATAAACTTGGAGAAAATAAATTGAAAGATGCCAAAAAATATTTAGAAGGTTTAAAATCTATTATGCCTATAGTTAAAAAAGATGATTTAAATGCATATTCAATTGAAGAAATTATCAAAATAAGAAAAAGTGCAAGATGGGATAAGGCAATGGATAAAATGGCTGAGTTATGTAACGAATCCAAATATAATCAATATAGTGATAGATTTAAAGATGACATAATACAAAAAGTGATTATGGAATATCAAAATGCATTGGATGCAGAAGAAATAACTTTAGTAGATTTAGGAAAGGATTTAACAAAAAATACTGCTTTTACAGCAATTGGATTTATTCCTTTTGTTGGTCCCGTTGCATCAGGTGCTGCGGGTTATATTGATCCCTTGGTTAATTATATACGTAAGACCGAGGCTCAAAGGACACTTCCTTTTTTTCTTAATGATTTAAAACGCATATAATTAATATAAAATTAATGTTTTTTATCGATACAAATATCCTTTTAAAATATAAATTATTAAATTGAAGGTCACAAAAAATGTAACACAAAACTTTTAAATAAGAAGTAGACAATATATAGGTAGAAGTAGAAGATGAATTAAAGGGCGGAGTTAAATTAAAGTCTAATTGATGCCCGACTCCAAGAGTAGTATCTCCTACTATCTAGGAAAGAAAGAAAAATGATATTGAAATGTGGAAAATGTGAATACTCTTGGAAGTATAAAGGTAAACTGAAGAGAGCAACCTGTCCAAACTGTGGTGCTAAATGCTTCACAATGAAATGTAAGATTGAAAACGGAGGGAATGAGAACAATGGATGAATCTAAAAAAAGCGAAGACGATAGACTCGCCCAACTAAACCGTGAGGCTATTGCCCAATTCAGTCCGGGGATGAAAGCAGCTTTAGACATAGAAAAAGAAAAGCAGTATGGTTCGGAGAAGGAACTCTATGATCTAGTAAGACAATACATTTACGATTACACAGATTTGATTGAGGATTTCCATTATGATATACTCACCCTTGTCGTAATGGAGTCATACTTGGTTGATAGACTGGATTTCATCGGCTACTTATTTTTCTCCGGACCACCGGGATCGGGAAAAACGAGAGCTGAGGAAGTGTTGAATGAATTATGCTTCAATTCACTGATGGCTGGAAGGATGTCAGTGGCAACAATTTATGCCCTCCTCGATCAGAGCAATTATACCCTAGTCTTAGATGAAATTCAGCAATACCTAATGGACGACAAAGCCGATTTCATTAGCCTCCTGAATGCGGGTCAAAAACGTGGGGCAATGGCTTACAAAACAATAAGAAAGGAAGATGGGAATTTCGAGCCAAAGGGATTCAACGTATTTGGCTTGAAAATATTTGCCTCAATCGATGAGACTACAAACACTCTAGGCAGTCGCTGTATCCAAATTCCGATGGTGAAGAATATGCGGCATATTCCTCTGAGCCTCGATAAACACAGGGCTTGGAAGATCAGGCTTAAGCTAGAGAAGTATGGCGATGATAAAAAGTCAATTTCACTAAAGGAAACCGAGGAGCTATTCAACGAAAAGGGTTTCAGAAGCGGGAGGGTTATGGAACTTTTTGCACCTCTTGTCGCAATAGCACCAGAACAATATAGGAATAAAATCCTTGAATATGCTAAACAGGTCGATCTTGATCTCGAAGAGGATGAGAATGTCGGGATCTATGCTGATATTTACAGGGCACTTGCGATTGTGTATCCAAACGCAAAGAATGGTAAAGTAGCCATTGATTATGTGGCAAATGCTTTCAATATGGGAAAGAATGAGGGAGATCCCGATTTCCTCAGCAATAAGACAATTGGGACTTACATGACGGTTATGGGAGCCAAACAGAAAACTAGAATGACAGGGGGGAAGTCTGCTAGAGTCGTAAGAAAGACTCTGATGGATAGGCTAAAGTTCAGATACGGAAGGAAGTGGGAGCCAAAGGAGGAACAGACCCGCTTAGAGGAAGTACGACAGAATGAAATCGCCAAGCAGAACCAACAGTCACTAGGCTTGAATCAGTTGAGTGAAGATAGTGAAGCAAGTGAAGCACCCAAGCATATGGGTCAAATAGCAACGCCAACGGCAGGCATCTGATGATAGCTTACGACAGAAAAACGCTTAGTCCCTTATCCTTCACTTTCATCACTTTCTTCACTACTCTATATATACATATAATTAAAATCTAAATCAATTTGTCTAACTAAAAATCTAATTTATCTTATCCAACGCTTAACGGGATAACATATCCACGCATACACCATCATATTATATGGATGTTATTTATACTCTCATACCCCTCTACGTATTTTGAATTTTTATTAGAATCTCTTATTCTGTAAATTTACATTGAATAATTCGTTAATTATTTATTGAAGATAATTAGCAAATTGAATTGATTGATATAAATTAATTAACATCCATTCTGAGTTTCATCCCCCTAGAAATTAATTGGTGTTTAATTGGAGTCTCATAAATGAACTGAAATTAATTTGCTCAAGTTCTCGTATGTACGTTTTAGAAATTAAAATCGAAAGTCAAATATTAAAAAAATAGTCTAAAAACATGGATAGATTTTCAAGCCATAATTTTGATACTATGCTTTCTATAAGGGCTAAAACCTACGTCTACTTTCTTGACTTATTTATGTTAAGTTTATTACTAATAATTAGCCAAACTCATCTGGTTATTGATTGCTTCTTTGTAACATATAAACGTCTTCCAAATGGTGGGACGATTGATCTATCCATAACTCTTTTCAATGAGGTTGTTGCATAAAGGAGTTAAAAACCCCTCCACTTCACCTAAAAATGGTCATAATTCAAAAAGCTGGTCTAACGTCAGCATAATTTAAACCATTATCCGGGATGTTAAATATAGTTCGATCACTTAAAACAATCTGTTGAAATTGTTATATACAACCGATGATTTTAGCAAGTTTATTCTTCCTGATCTTATTAGGATAAGCCAACTCGCCCACTCCGTATAGTATTTCCTTTACATCCATTGCAGTTGATAGAGGACTTGAACTCAATGAAATAGATGATCTCGCTATTCTCTCAACTCCATCTTTTCTGGTCCTAGTGTCCCAGCCTCTTGAGGCTCCTTGGGATGCAGATATCTGAGTTCTTTGGGGGTCCGTTTTCTCGACATAATGTGTTGTAGATTGAATTTTCTTTATTAATCTTCAGATTTTAGAACTGATAAAATTCGACAAATAACGATATAAAATTATGAATAATTTTATTAATTTTCTGACTATCTAATTTTCTCCAAAAATACGTCAAAAGTTATTTATTCTCACCGTTTACTTTTAGTTGAAATGGTAAACACTCCCATTCTGTAGGTTTTACATAAATGGTTGAATGGCGGGGTTTAATATATAGTAAAAAAAAGGAAACAGAAATTTTATTAGATCATGATTTTAAAGATTTTATGGATAAAATTAAAGCATTTGATAATTCGGAAATAGAAAATGTTTTACATATTTATCCTATTAGTAAAAAAGGAAAAATAGAATGTGACTTTTTATTAATTAGGTGTACTAAAGATAATATACGAGAAGACGACTTTTTAACTTTATTAAAAAGTGGAATAATTCATTATACAGTTCCATATTGTTACATAGATATCGATATTGAAAATTTATCTAAAGAAGAAATAGTAAAACAGTTATTAAAAAAATCACCTGACTTAACCCATAAAGCATTAATGGAATTTTCTACAAAAAGTAAATACTTTGGTGAAATAGGTGAGTTATTTTTATTTATTTTATTAGAGTCAAAGGGTATCGTTCAAGTACTTAATAAAATGAGTTTAAAAACTTCAAGACAAATGCCGGTTCATGGACTTGATGGGGTACATATCTATATTGACGAATCAGAAAACATTATATTATTTTATTCATATTCAAAAATGATTCAAGAGTTTAATGCCGCATTGAATGATTCACTTAATGAGATGATTAAATTTTGTGACTTAGGAGAAAATAAAGAACATGAAATATTTTTAGTTTCTACGAGAATAGATAATATAAAGTTTGGTAAATATACAGATAAAATAGTAAATTTAATATCACCATATGAGAGGCATAAAGAAAAGTTGTCAGAAACTCACTCAATGTTACTAGGTTACGAATGGGATTTATTAAAAGAAACAGTAGAAAATGGATCAATTTCAGATTACTACAACTCCAATTATCAAAGAATAATTGAAGAACTATATGAAAAAATTAGCACTAAAATTGGAGAATCAAAAGTTTCAGACAAGTCATTTTTAATATTTATTTTACCGTTCAAAAATTTAGAAAATACAAGGTCAGGGTTTAAACAAATGTTAGAGAAAGGCTAACAATGTCCGAAAATGTAATCGCTAGAGCTTGTGATCTTACTCTTAAAAATGATCAATTTCAACAGGACTTTATTCAATTAGTAAAAGAAGAATTAACCAGTAATTCATGTAATTTAACAAGCAATCAGGTAACCAATTTATTAGAAACAGCTTCTTTATTTTCATTAAATAATCAAGATAATTATAAAAAAATTGCTTCTAAAATCGCTATATTTTTACTCAATAATTATAGTGAATCGTTTGATAATATTCCATTTATAACCGAATTAGTTTTGACAAGGCTCGGAGATTTACCTATTATATATTCAATGATTAAAAATGAAGGTTACGAAGATTATTTTTCGTATTATAAACTTAAAACAGAAATTGAAACTTCTACAGAATTACAAAATAAAGAGTCAAACGAATTTCTTTCATATTTTAGATTTCCTGAAATAATAAATAAAAAGATACAAAATCAAAAAGAATTACCTAATGGAGAACTTTTAACTCTTACAGATTTTCAATCAAAAATATTTAACTTATTATTGGATGGATATGATATCGCATTTTCAGCACCGACTTCAGGTGGAAAATCATATATTTTACATAATTATATCGCTTACAAAACGTTAAAAGAGATTGCTTTTACAACTGTATATTTAGCTCCAACTAAAGCATTAATTGCGGAAATACAAACTTCGATAAGAAAAACACTTTTGATTTTTGGATTAAATTCGAATGAATTTATAATTTCAACTTCAATAAATGATTTAAATATTAAGGAAATAAGTAGCTATCAAAAGCGGATATTAATTTTAACACAAGAAAGATTACAAGAGATGCAGTCAAATGCATTGATGTTTGATATAGATTTAATAGTCGTTGATGAAGCACAAAAAATAGGTGACGATGGAAGAGGGATAATTATTGAGGATACAATACACGAAGTAATCAAAAATAATATTAAACTTCAAAAAGTTTTTATTTCTCCTTATATAAAGAATCTTGAAATTTATAAATCTATTTTCGATATTAAGAATAATGTTTTAACAGAAACTACTTCACGATCTCCTGTATGTCAAAATATCATTTTAGTAGATTTTATAAAAGGAAGAAATAAAAAAGCCATGATAACTCTTTTAATGAATGAGTTTAAAGATAGTATATATAAATATATAGTTATAGATGAATTTGCGTTATCATCTATAGAAATGCCAACATCTAGAATAGCATGTAAAGTGTGGGTAACAAAAAAATTAATCAAAGCAAATGAACCGACTATAATATATTGTGATCGACCAACTGATTGTATTAATGTCGCTAAACAATTATTAAAAGAAGATTCAGAATCTACAGTAACCCCTGAAATTAAAAATGTAGTTGAATTCTTAAAAGAATACGTCCATAAGGATTATTATCTTTGCGATTTTTTACCTCAAAAAATTGGTTACCATTATGGCAAAATGCCTCAATTCGTCAAATTTAGTATTAAGAGGACTTCGATTTACTTCGTTTTTCGTTAAACGCTCCCCCCGGTAGGCTCAAAGACCGGAGCAGGGCCTCGTGAAGCCCGCGGCGGCAGCCTCCACGCCTCCCACACGGCCACCCAAGCCTC
>Ga0315289_10005209_pt1 | contig 19245 bp, 14 predicted proteins | sample YL17G11_40_MG_FD_203452 | JGI IMG/M metagenome (GOLD analysis project Ga0315289, IMG submission 203452) | Sediment microbial communities from Yellowstone Lake, YNP, Wyoming, USA - YL17G11_40 | ecosystem: Environmental > Aquatic > Freshwater > Lake > Sediment | place: USA: Wyoming | collected...
CAGACCCGCCGCGACGACGAGATTGATCCCGACAAGAAACAGAATCGCGCCGACCTGACAGTGGCTCAAGAGCAGCGCGGTCGTGCAGATGGCAAGGAATGCGGAGACGGTCAGGGCCCTTTCCATAAGCGAGCTATTCCACTTTCCCATACCGCCGTTCCCTGGCGGCGAAGTCATTTAGCGCTTTGACCATGTGTTTGCGAGTGAAGTCGGGCCAGAGGACTCGCGTAACCCAGATTTCGCAATAGGAAATTTGCCAGAGGAGAAAGTTGCTGACACGGAACTCGCCCCCGCTGCGAATCAGGAGGTCCGGGTCAGGGGTGTCCTTTGTGTAAAGAAACCGGGCGAAAAGCCCCTCGTCAATTTGCTCAGGAGCTATCTCGCCCCGAATAGCTCGTCGAGCACATTCCCTCGCGGCGTCAACGATCTCGGTTCTGCCGCCATAGTTGAGGGCAAGGATAACCGTAAGCCGCTGATTGTCTCGAGTCAGCTCCATAGTTTTCAGGAGCTCCTCCCGAACCTCCTGCGGAAGAGCATCGGTCCTTCCTATGGCTATGACGCGAATGGAGTTCCTCATCATGCGCTGTCTCTCGCGACGAAGATATTGCCGGAGAAGTCTCATCAAGGCGCTGACTTCGGATTTCGGTCTTTGCCAGTTCTCAGCGGAGAAGGCGTAAAGCGTCAGGTACCGGATGCCTATCTCGCCGCAGAACTCGACGACCTCTCTCACAGTCTTCACTGCGGCGCGGTGCCCCTTGAGCCGGGGGAAACCCCGCCTCCTCGCCCAGCGGCCATTTCCGTCCATGATGATAGCAACGTGGTGTGGCAGTTTCGCCGGGTCAAGCTCGTAGCGCTCAAGGGCTTTCGCTCTTTCGTCTTTCACCGGTTGAGTTTCGGAGGCGGGTCGGCTGCTCATCGGCGAAGGCGACCTCCGACGACATCGCGTGCGTGAGAAGAAGTTTTTCCGCCAAGCGGGTCTCCCCGAAATATCGTCTCGGACCGTTCCGAGCCGACCGAAATTATCTCTATCGGGGCATTGATGAGGGTGGAGAGTCTCTCGATGTATTTTCTCGCGTTTTCCGGGAGGTCCTCATACCTGCGGACGTCGGAGGTGGGGCTCATCCATCCATCCATTTCCTCGTACACGGGACGGCAGTTGCTCAAAACGCGCGTGTTATTGGGGAACTCTTTTATCAGCTCGCCGTTGTATTCGTAGGCGGTGCAGATTCTTATCTTCGGGACGTTGTCGAGAATGTCGAGCTTCGTCAGAGCCGCCACGCCTACCCCGTTGACGCGGACCGAGTGCCTGACTATCACGGCGTCAAACCAGCCGCAGCGCCTCGAGCGGCCCGTCGTGGAACCGTATTCGCGGTCCCTCTTCCTGTCCACGAAGTCTGCCTCCGGCGGGAACTCCGTCGGAAGGGGGCCGCTGCCGACCCTTGTCGTATAAGCCTTCACAACTCCGACGACGAGGTCTATCCAGGTGGGACCTGTTCCGCTTCCCGTGCACGCTCCACCCGCAGTCGTGGAAGACGCCGTGACGAATGGGTACGACCCGAAGTCCACGTCGAGGAGTGCCCCCTGGGCCCCTTCGAAAAGAATGTTCTTGTCCCGCTGGAGGGCTTCGTTGAGGACGATCTCGGTGTTGCGGATATAGGGCTTCATCCGCTGCCCGTAGTCGTAGTACCGCGTGAAAATCTCGTCGAAATCGAGAGGTGGCTGTTCATAGACTTTCGTCAGTATGAGATTCTTCTCGCGAAGGTTTATCCGGAGCTTTTCCCGCAGGACTTCTTCGTCCAGAAGGTCAATCGCCCTGATCCCCATGTACCCCACCTTGTCCATATACGTGGGGCTAATCCCGCGGCCGGTTGTTCCGATTCTCTTGCTTCCCTTCAGCTTCTCCCGCTGCACGTCGAGAATCTTGTGGTAGGGGAAGATGATGTGAGCGTTTTCGCTGACGAAGAGATTGTCCTGAATCCGAACGCCTTTTGCGGTTAGAGTGTTTATCTCGTCGAAGAGCGACTCCGGGTCAACGACCACGCCATTTCCGATGATGCAGGTCTTACCCCCGTGGAGGATGCCCGAGGGAATCAGGTGCAGGACAAATTCGTCATCGCCTATCCTGACCGTGTGCCCGGCGTTGCTTCCTCCCTGCATTCTGACGACGAAATCCACTCGCTCCGTGAGGAGGTCAATGATTTTTCCTTTTCCTTCATCGCCCCATTGGGCGCCTATGAGGACTGTGCTTGGCATTGTCCATCACCTTTCTCGACATCGCGGTTTGCGCTCTTGTGCGCCGCCGCGCCGGCGCAAAAAAATTTTACCTCTTTAGCTCGCGACTGGAACGACTAAGGCAATCACGCCCATTCCAGCGGCGGGCGAGCGCAGACAGACTTCTCCCTCCGCCTTTGTCGAAGCCTCGAGTTCGATACCAAACGCTCGACCGGGTCGCTTACAGATGAACGACCTTGACGTCTATGACCTCCGGGAGTTGCTTCAGTTCTCCTACGACCTTCTCAGGAATCTCGCCATCAATGTTCAGGACGACGACCGCGCTTTCCCTGGCCTTTTTGCGGCCTAAGGTCATATCCGCAATGTTCACGTTGTTTTTACCGAGCGTTGTGCCGATCTTCCCTATGGCGCCAGGTCTGTCCCAGTTCATGATGATGATCAGACTTCCCGTCGGGACCGCATCCACGTGGAAGTCATTGACCCTCACAATCCTGGGATCGTTCCTCTTGCCGAAGACAGTCCCGGCTACGGAGATTTCTTCTGCGTCCGACTTCGCCGTCACCTTGACCAAAGCGGCAAAATCCTCGCTCTTGCTGGTCTTGCTCTCGATTACGTGAATGCCGCGTTCTTTAGCCTTCGAGACGGCGTTCACCTCGTTCACGTCGCCTTCCAGGACGTGCCCGAGGAACCCTTTCAGCATTCCGATGGTGAGAGGCGCCACGTCAAACTGCTCGAGCTCTCCGCTGTACGCGACCTCCAGTGACTTGAGATTTCCCTTCAGCATCTGAGCCGCAAGGCTGCCGAGCTTTTCGCTAAGGAAAATGTACGGACGCAGTTGCTGGAGGAGCTTCTCGTCGAAGGAGGGAACGTTCACAGCGTTCTTTACCTTTCCCTGGAGGAGGAAATCAGCCATAAGCTCCGCCGCCTCGAGTGCGACGTTATCCTGGGCTTCCTTCGTGGAGGCGCCGAGGTGAGGCGTGCCGACGACGTTCTCCAACTGGAGCAGACGATTCCCGGCGGGCGGTTCCTGGCTCCAAACGTCAATGGCGGCCCCGCCAAGCTTCCCTGACTGGAGGGCCTCCGCGAGTGCTTCTTCATCAACTATGCCGCCGCGAGCGCAGTTGATAATGCAGGCGCCCGCTTTCATCTTCGCAATAGCGTCTTTCCCGAGAAGGTTCTTGGTCTCGGAGGTAAGAGGGGTGTGAACCGAGACGTAATCGGACTGCGCGAGCAACTGGTCGAGGTCAACCATCTCCACGCCAATCTGCTGGGCGCGTTCAGCAGAAACGTAGGGGTCGTATCCAAGAACACGCATCCCGAAACCCTTGGCGTACTGGCAAAGCTGTGCTCCGATTCGACCGAGGCCGACTACTCCCAGAACCTTGTCGCGGACCTCCACACCGGCGAATTTGCTGCGCTTCCATTCTCCCTTCCGGAGAGACTCGCACGCCTGGGGGATTTTCCGAGAAAGGGCAAGGAGCATCGAGAACGTCAACTCCGCCGTGGAAACGGTGTTCCCTCCGGGGGTGTTCATGACGACTATTCCCTTTTCCGTGGCCGCGGGGACGTCCACGTTGTCCACACCGACTCCCGCCCTTGCAATGGCTTTAAGCTGCCCGGGCTTTTCCAGGAGGTCTTTTGTCAATTTGGTTCCGCTGCGGATGATGATTCCGTCGTACTGGCCGATGATTTCCTTTAACTGCTCGGGTTTGAGCTCCGTCTTCTCGTCGAACTGAACTCCCCGCCTCTGGAGAATTTCTTTCCCCTGCTGGGAGAGTTTGTCGCTGATCAAGACCTTCATAATAGCACCTCCTGGGCGGCCTTTACGCCGGCCCCCGGTTGGAATGCGTAACCTTGTTTTTTCAGCGCGAATTCCAGGGAAGAAATCGCGCTGAGTATGTCAAACTCATTGGTGTATCCCATGCTGCATATACGAATGATTTTCCCTTTGAGTTGTTCCTGGCCTCCCGCAAGCGTCACGCCGAACTCGTCGCTGAGAACCTTCAAAAGCTTTCCGGCGTCAACTGCCGGCGGGATGCTGATCGCGGTGACTGCATTGGAGGGAGCGTGAGAGAACTCCTGGAGGCCAAGGGCCTTTGCGGCTGCCCGCACCGCTGCTGCCTCTTTTGCGTAGAGGCGGATGAGGTTCTCCCTCCCCTCCCTGCGAATCATTGCGAGGGTTTCCTTGAGAGCACACAGGAGGCTTACCGCCGGGGTGAAGGGCGTATCCGCTTTATCGGCGGCTTTCTTGGCGTCTTGCAGGTCGAAGTAGAATTTCGGCATCTTCGACGACTTCATTAAACCCCACGCCTTTTTGCTCACCGAACAGAACGCAATTCCCGGCGGAATCATCAGCCCTTTCTGAGAACCACCGACAGCCACGTCAATTCCCCACTCATCAACTAAGCACTCATCGCACAGAAGGCCGCTGATAAGGTCCACGACTATAACGGCCGGGGTCCTTGCGACGATGCTTGCTATGGTCTTTATGTCGTTGTGGACGGCGGTCGAGGTCTCGCACAGGGTGACGTAAACTGCCTTGACATCGTCGGAGAGGCGCTTCTCGATCTCTCCCGGGTCAACCGCATACCCCCACTCGACCATTATCTCGTCCACGTTCGCTCCGAAGGCGCGGCCGATTTCGCCGAAACGCTCGCCAAACTTGCCGCCGTTGACAGTGATGATTTTGTCGCCGGGGGAAAGGAGGTTACAGACCGAGGCTTCCATGGCGCCGGTTCCCGAGGAGGCGAAGATAAGGACGTCGTTCTGTGTGGCAAGGACGTACTTCAGTCCATCAGTTATCTCGCGGAACATCTCCTCATGTCGCTTCGTCCGATGGTGGAACATGGGTCTTGCCATGGCCGACAGAGCTTCCGGGGGAACAGTCGTCGGTCCGGGCGAATACAGGTACTCTTTTTTCATGCCAACCTCCCTCCTATTGCATGTAAGTGTTGTTGATGTCCTCTCGGACAGTTTACCTGGCCACCAACGCGGCGCCAATGACATCTTGTATGCTTTTGGCCGTGATGAACTCACACTCCTTAGTCACGACCTTCGGAAGCTGCTCCAGGTCGTTCCTGTTTTCCCAGGGAAGAATGATTTTGGTTATCCCCGAACGATGCGCGGCAAGTATTTTCTCCTTTATCCCGCCCACAGGCAGGATGTTTCCGCGAAGAGTAATCTCACCCGTCATCGCCACGTCCCCTCTCACCGGCTTACCGGTGAGGGCCGAAAGAGCCGACACCGCAATAGCCGCCCCGGCAGATGGCCCGTCTTTTGGGACCTGCCCTTCAGGCACGTGAATATGGATGTCTTTTTTCTTGTGGAAGCCGTTGGGCAGACTGAACTCTCGCTGGTGGGCGCGGATATAGCTGAGAGCGGCCCTCGCCGATTCCTTCATCACTTCTCCGAGCTGACCGGTGAGGGTAACGTCTCCCTTCCCCTCCATCAGGAGAGTTTCAACCTTGAGTATCTCGCCTCCGTCCTCCGTCCAGGCCAGTCCCGTGGCCACACCCACGCAGGAACGGTGGTCAGACTTCTGGAAATGGAATTTGGGATTGCCGAGGAACTTCTTGAGGTTTCGCGACGAGACGCAGACAACTCCTGTCTTTTTCGAGGCGAGCTTTCTTGCGACCTTCCGGCATATCCGGGAGATTTCTCGCTCGAGGTTTCGCACGCCGGCTTCCCGGGTATATTCTCGGATGATTCTGAGGAGGGCGACTTCATCAATAGTGAGTTTTCTCGAGCTCAGCCCGTTGGCACGGAGCTGCTTCGGCACAAGAAACCCCTTCGCAATTTCCAGTTTCTCCCACTCCGTGTAGCCTGGCAACCGAATAACCTCCATCCTGTCGAGAAGAGTCGGATGAATCGAATACTCCAGGTTTGCGGTGGCGATGAAAAGGACGTCCGAAAGGTCGAAGTCCACTTCAATGTAATGGTCGTTGAAAGTGTGGTTTTGCTCCGAGTCGAGAACCTCCAACAGCGCCGAGGAAGGGTCGCCGCGAGAATCCGACGAGAGCTTGTCCACCTCGTCCAGAAGAAAGACCGGATTGCGCGATTTAACCTTTCTGAGGCACTGAATAATCCGCCCGGGCATCGCGCCAATGTACGTCCTGCGGTGGCCGCGGATTTCCGCTTCGTCCCGCACGCCGCCGAGTGAAACCCGAACGAACTTCCTGCCGAGGGCCCGGGCGACCGATTTCGCCAGAGAAGTCTTCCCGACCCCGGGCGGCCCGACAAAACAAAGAACGGGCCCTCTCATCTTGCGACTGAGCTTTCTGACTGCGAGGTATTCCAGAATCCGCTCCTTGGGTTCCTCCAGTCCATAGTGGTCCTCCTTAAGGACCCTCTCGGCGTTCTTAATATCGAGGTTGTCCTTTGTGCCCGCCGCCCACGGCAGAGCGATCAACCAGTCAACGTAATTCCTGGAGACCGTAGCTTCGGGGGAAATCGGCGGCATCTTGGACATCTTATCCAGCTCCGAAATCGCCTTTTCTTCGGCCTCCGGGGTCATCCGGGTTTTGATGACCCTCTCCCTGAGTTGGGTGATTTCGTCGTCCGAAATCCCCTCCTTCCCGAGCTCCTCCTCTATGGCCTTTTTCTGCTCGGTCAAATAGAACGCCTTTTGGCCTTTCTCAATTTGCCGACGAACCTTGCTGTTGATCTCCCGCTCCATGCGCAGAATGTCGTTTTCCGAATTGAGGATTGCAACCAGCCGCGACATCCGCTCCTCGGCGTCATCTACCGAAAGGAGCTCCTGCTTATCCGACAGCCGAAGGATGATATGCGCGCAAACCGTATCCGCCAGCCTGTCGGGGTCGTCTATGTCCCGAACGGAAGGGGCCATATCCGGCGGGATTCGCGGGTTAAGCTCCACGTACGCTTCAAACAGGTCAGAAACCGTCCGCATCAGCGCTTTCAGGTGGACGCTGCCCCCAACCTTCAAGGATGGCGTCGCGACAACCTCGACCTTGAAGTAGCTCGTTTCCGGCGTGAAGGAGAGAATCCTTGCCCGCGCGACCCCCTCGACAAGCACCTTCGCGGCGCCGTCCGGCATCTTGAACATCTGGATTATCTTGGAGCACGTCCCGACCGAATGAATATCGCTCGGCGAAGGGTTCTCGTTTTCGCTGGACTTCTGAGCCGCGACAAAAATCGAGCCATCCCCAACAACCGCGGCCTCAACCGCTTTCAACGATTTCTCTCTCCCCACCAGAAGAGGCAATACCATGTGGGGAAACACCACTACGTCCTTCAGCGGAAGCAAAGGAAGGACGATCGCATCGGGGTGCGATTTGTGCTTTGGTGATTCCGTTTTCAGTCCTGCCTGCCTGCCCATACAACTCCAGTAACTGCCAATGGACCCCGGGGGCATTTCCCCTGCGGGGTTGTCACGCAATTTTCTTTTCTGTTCTGTACTTCAGTTTGGGTTTCGATTTGCCGAGGACCACGTCTTTGGTGATTGTGCACTCCTCCACTTCCGGGCGAGACGGAACCTCGAACATGATTTCTTTCATCAAGTCCTCGAGAATAGCCCTCAGCCCTCTTGCTCCGGTGCCCTTCTGGACGGCTTTTCGTGCGATTTCCGTCAGGGCCGGTTTCGCAAAAGTGAGCTTGACGCCTTCCATCTTGAACAGCTTCTGATACTGCTTGATGAGGGCATTCTTCGGCTCAGTGAGGATTCGGACCTGGTCCCTCTCCGAAAGCTCAAAAACTGACTCAATGACGGCCATTCGCCCGACAAATTCAGGAATCATCCCATATTCGATGAGGTCCTCCGGCTCAACCATCGAAAGGACTTCCCCGATGCTTTCCGGCTGCTGCTTGGTATCCTTGCCGCCGAAGCCAATCGTCCCCTTGCCCAGCCTCCGCCGAACGATTCGGTCCAGCCCGATGAAAGCACCCCCGCAGATGAACAGAACATGTTCCGTATTGACCTGGATGTAATCCTGTTGCGGGTGCTTTCTTCCCCCCTTGGGAGGGACGTTTGCGACTGTCCCCTCCACAATTTTCAGGAGGGCCTGCTGGACTCCTTCCCCGGACACGTCCCGAGTGATTGAGACGTTGTTGGTGGTTCTCCTTATCTTGTCTATCTCGTCAATATAGACTATCCCAATCTCCGTCTGCTCGACGTCGTAGTTGGCATTCTGAAGAAGTTTCAGAATGATGTTCTCGACGTCTTCCCCGACGTACCCTGCTTCGGTGAGCGTGGTGGCGTCGGCAATCGCAAACGGCACGTCCAGAATCCTGGCAAGGGTGCTCGCAAGAAGGGTTTTCCCGCACCCGGTCGGCCCGATGAGGAGGACATTGCTCTTCTGGATTTCGGTGTCATCGTCAATCTCGGACGACGTGGTACGCTTGTAGTGGTTGAAAACCGCCACCGAAAGAGACCGTTTCGCTCTCTCCTGCCCGATGACGTACTCGTCCAGCCGCTCCTTGAGTTCCTTGGGCTTTTGAATTTTGAATTTCCGGCGTGCAGGGCGGCTCGCAAGAAGCCTCTTGCACAGGTCAACACACTTGTCGCAGATGTACACGTCCGGGCCGGATATTAGTTTGTTGACCTGGTCTTCCGTTCGATTGCAGAACGAACATCTCTGAAGCAACAATGTGTTGTAATCGCTCATAGTCCTCCCCTCCTCCGCTCGGCTCTATCCAGCGCCCGGAAGGCTTGTCCATCCGCCGGAGGATGCTGCGACTTCTTCAATTGGTCGCGTCGGAAACACCCTCTTTTCTTTACTTGCCGACCTTGTTCTCCTTCTGGGGGAGTATCACTTCGTCAACTATCCCGTAGGCTTTCGCCTCTTCGGGCGCCATGTACGTTTCGCGGTCGGTGTCTTTCTCGACCTCCTCGATGGTGTGCCCGGTGTGGGCGGCGAGGATTTTGTTCAACTGCTGCCTCAGTCGGATTATTTCCTCCGCCTGGATGCCCACGTCCGTGGCCTGGCCATGTACCCCTCCCAGCGGCTGATGGATGAGCACACGAGAGTGAGGGAGCGCAAACCTCTTTCCCTTTGTGCCGGCCGCGAGCAGAACAGCGCCCATGCTCGCTGCCTGCCCGATGCAATAAGTCGCCACGTCGCACCTCACAAACTGTATAGTATCGTAAATCGCCAGTCCCGCAGTAACGTACCCCCCGGGCGAATTGATGTAAATGCTTATATCCTTTTCGGGATTGTCCATCTGCAAGAACAGAAGCTGCGCTATCACCAGGTTCGAGACAAAATCATCCAAAGCCGTGTAGATGAAAATTATCCTGTCCTGGAGCAGCCGCGAGTAAGGGTCCCACCGTTTCTCGAGAATACCATCTTTCTCAATAATTGTCGGAATAATCACGTTGGGCATTCGCAACTCCTCTCTTGTAAACCGTTCTGTCGCCGCCCGGCCGCCGTAAAGCCGCCCTCTATTCCTTCAAGGCGCTGTTATGGAGGAAGCTGACGACCCTTTTCTCGAGAATATCGTCTCTAACGGCATCGAGGAGGTTCTCATCGGTGAACCGTTTCTTTACCTCCTCTTTGGCGGCGTTGCTTCTGGCGGCAAAACTCTCCATCCACGCTTCGACCTCCTCGTCGGAGACGCTTATTCCCTCAGCCTCGGCGATCCTGGAAAGGATAATCTCGAGCTTCAGACTCGCGTACGCTTCGCCTGCGGCATCCTCTATGATTTCCTTTCCCTTTTCCTGCACCCGCTCACGGGACATGCCTGCCCTGAAAGCCGCCTGAATCTTTCTCTTAGTGCGAGTTCTCGTCCACTGCGACAGGAGCGACTCCGGTACCTCGAACTCAGTGTTCTTCAGAAGGTACACCATCAATTGAGCTATCTCATCCTCCTCGGCGCTCTTTTCACGGCCTTCTGTCAGGGTCCGGTTCAACGCCTTTTTGAGTTCCTCCATGGACGCATAACGAGCCTTTTTCGCAAGGTTATCGTCCGCCTCCGGAAGAACCATCGTCCTGATTTCATTCAGCTCGACTCGGTAGTTAACGAGCTTCCCGGCGGCTTCCTTGTCTGGATAATCGCCCGGAATCTGGATTTGAAACTCCCTTTTTTCGGCGGGCCTCATCCCCCTGACCTTTTCGCCGAACCCGGGGAGGGGAACGTCCTGCGCTATCTCAACTACTCGCCGCTCGAACCTTTCGGTCTTGCCATCCGCCTCTTCCTCATAGGTCATGACTGCAAAATCGCCATCCCGCAGGGGGCGGTCCTCGACGAGGACGAACTCCGCGTGAGTCTCCCTGATTCGATTCAGCGCGGCCGCCAGGTCCTCTTCAGTGACGGCGGGCGCGACCCTCCTTTCGATTTTGATGCCTTTGTATTCAGGAAGAGTTATCTCGGGGAGAACCTCGAGCGTCGCCTCAAACGTGAACGGCTGTCCTTTTTCGTAAACGATGTTGTCGAACTGAGGCAGGCCGATTGGCCGCAGCTTGTGCTCTCGAACTGCCTGGCCCACAGCCCGCCGCCGAATCTCCGAAAGCGCCTCCTCCCGAAAGGTCTTTCCCATCCGCATCTCGACCACCTGCCGCGGCGCCTTGCCCGGCCGAAAGCCCGGCACCTTAGCCACTTTCCTCAACTCCTGGTAGGTGGCGTCGAACTGCTTGTCCACCTCCTCCGATGGAACAGTCGCCTTGATCCGCCGTTTGCACTGGCTGACCTGTTCGACCTCGAAGGTGGTTGTCGGTGTTTCTTTCTGCAAATCGTCCGGCATCGTCAATCGTCCATTTTTTCCGGGCTTCCCGGAAGCGTTTTGCCTTCTGTCAAAGTGTCTTTCTCTTTACGAGCGCCGTGCATTCCCGGCTCAACCTCGTGCTCACCGAGGAGAAACGCCGAGAAGGGACGTCCGCCGGCAGGGTCTTGGTCGAGAGCTTTCCCCTTCTGTTGTCCCCACTGAGCTCGCCCCGCCAAAACCGAAACAGAACATAAAGATGGAGCGAGCGATGGGGCTTGAACCCACGACCATCACGTTGGCAACGTGATGCTCTACCACTGAGCTACGCTCGCCCCTTTTGCCTGCCGGAACCGGCAGAAATCAACTCTTCTTGAAGGGCTGCCCCCATTATCCACAAAACTCAGGGGAAATCAACCCCCCATTTTCACTTCTCTGTGAAGGCCGAATTTCCTTCCTGGCCGAGCCTAACCGGGGCGGCAGACTCGGTTTCCACCGAATCCCATGCCCCGCACCACACTCAAGTGGCAGACCGCGAAAACTCTCGTGCCCGTTCGTGAGTGCGAAAGGGGGGACTCGAACCCCCAACCCGTTTTTCGGGACTAGATCCTAAATCTAGCGCGTCTGCCAGTTCCGCCACTTTCGCTCTCGTGCAGCGCGAACCATACCACGCACTGCCATATTTATATTTGTGCGCCAAGCAGGAATTGAACCTGCAACCTACGGATTAAGAGTCCGCCGCTCTACCTAGTTGAGCTATTGGCGCCAGAACATTACCATTTCCGCGCGTACAACGGTTCTGACCGGGGGCGCTTTGCCCTTCAGCAGGAACCAGTTGTTCCAGCGACGCCTTACCGTATTGTGTTACCACTTCGTTTGTACCAGACCCCCAGCTACAATGTCAAACAAAAAGGTTGGGGGCACAAAGGGTTCGTGTTATTGTCGAAATCGTCACCGAATCGGGCCTGCGATAGCCGGGGAGGCCATACGACTGAGCGACAAGGACGGCGCCTTCCGGCGGCAGGAGATGCCGAGGAAATGACTATTATCGGGCGGCGTTCCCATGAGTCAAGGCAAAGCCACCTTTAGTGCTCTCCCACGAGTCACGGTTCTTTTTCTCATCGGCTTGCTGTCGGTTGGAAGGTCCCCGGCGGAGTCCGACTCGGTTCGCGCCGCTCCTTCCCGAGAGGTGCTTGTGAACCTTCTCGGGGACAAGGACCCGCACCTCCGCGCCTACGCCCTTTACAACATGGCCTATTGGTTCCCGGAGGAGGCCAGCAGGCTTTCCCGTTTGATTTCGGACGCCGACCCGTGGGTTCGGCGGGCGGCGATTTTCTCCCTGGGACTCCTTCGCTCCGAAGCGGAGACGGAGCGGCTTCTTCAAGCCCTCAAGGACGAACACTACGGCGTCAGGCGAGCAGCAGTCTTTGCACTCGGAAACATCAAGACGCCCAGGGCAATGCAGGGTGTTTCGGAGGCTCTCCGGGACACTGACCCCTGCGTTCGCCAGTTGGCGGCGCTCGCCCTTGCAAGGACGGGCGATAAGACGTGCGTGCCGGGCCTCCTGCCATTGCTGAAGGATGAAAGCCCCCGCGTGCGCCGCGCCTCAGCTTGCGCACTCGGAATCCTCGGAGACCCTTCCGCTCTTAACCCTCTGAGGCAACTCTACCGCGACCGGAAGTGCTCGGAACCCGGCGAGCGCTTGGCAGCCGCGAACAAGGAGGTGGAAAAAGCGGTGGACAGGAAAGTGAACCTCGATTGCAAGTTCATCCATTTCGTGGAAATGCTCGATAAGCTGTCCGAAGCCAGCGGCGTCGAGGCCCGTGTGGACGACGAGGTTCTCCTCATGCTGAACGCCTCTGCAACTGACCCCCAGAACCTCAGCAGCATCCGTCTGGCGATGTGGAACGTCCCTTTCGAGAAAGCCTTGAGGAAGTTCGCCGACGCAACGAGAGCCTACTACTACGTCGAATCGGGGTTCATCAACATCTCCAGCAGGAGCTATGAGCAGTACGACACCCCACTTCGCATGGAAGTCGCGGCGGCTATGGCTTTTCTCGGAGACAGGTCCGCCCTCAGTGAGGTGCGGAGGCTCGTCGAGGACCGCCGGTTTGGGCCAAGGGCCCGTCAGCTTCTCCGCGCCACGACCGGGCAATAGAAATGCGGCACCCAGTTCAATGGCAACAGGGACAAGCCTCTCTGGATAAGAAGACCGGCTGGCGAACTTTCGCAAAATTGCGTTGACCACAGCGAATACAGGAGGAGAAGAGGAAATGAAGTGCGTGACGGATAACTTGACCCGAAGAGATTTTCTCAAGGCCACGGCTTGCGGAGTCGTGGGAGGGCTTGCGGCTCTGCATCTCCCGCGGTGGGTCGCGGCTGAACCCTCGATGGCGAGTCAGAGCAGCGCGGCGCTGATAAAAGGGGAATCGCGCGCCGATAACGTTTTCAAAGCCCTGAAGCTCATCGAGAACGACATAAAAAAAGGCCTTGCAAAGAAGAAAAGAGTTCTTATCAAGCCCAACTTCGTCGGTGTTGACCGGCAACTGTGCGCCACCCACGTGGACGGCGTCGAGGCGACCCTGGAATTCCTCAAACCTTTAGTGAAGGACGAAATCATCATCGCCGAATCCCCAGGGTGGGCCCCAACCGCAGAAGGGTTCGAAAATTATGGCTATTATCGTCTGAAAAATAGATACAACGTCCGGTTTCTCGACCTTGACGAGGAACCCTTCACGACCGGGTACGTGGTTGACGAGCGATTCTACCCCAGGCCCGTGCGATTCTCTCAGTTGCTCCTCGACCCGGACACGTACGTCATTTCATCAGCCGTCATGAAGACCCACGACCGGGCTGTCGTTACTCTTTCTCTGAAAAACATCGTCGTCGGCGCCGCGCTGAAAGACAAAGGATTCCGCTGGGGACCCGCCGGAGCCGGGAAGAAAAACGATAAATGGATTCTCCACGGCGGCCCCTCTAACGAGGGAATCCACTACAATCTCTTCTCCTTTGCGCAGAAGCTTCATCCCGACTTATCAATCATTGACGGCTTTCAGGCAATGGAAGGAAACGGCCCCTTGGGCGGAACGCCCGTTGACCACAAGGTCGCTATCGCAAGCACCGACTGGCTCGCCGCCGACCGAATTGCAGTTGAGCTGATGGGGTTCGACTTCGCAAAGATTGGCTACCTATGGTTTAGCGCTCAAGCAGAATTGGGGCAGGGGGATTTGACCAAAATCGAAGTCCTCGGAGAAAAAGTCGCCGACCACATCCGCAAGTACCGCCCCCACGACAGAGTCCAGGACCAGTACCGCTGGAAAGAGGGCCCGCAGGTCACTTGGCCAACGACGCCCGGCTCGGGACGGTAGGCCCGCACCTTATCCTCGGATCAGCGGCGATCTCGGTATTCGTGAAGCTGGCGAGATTTGCCCAATCCCCGCAGGGAATGAAAGATAGTAGAACGAGGAGCTTAGCTGAATTGGATGTGGCGCCCCCTGCGGGGGCTTGGGGTTGATTTGTATCCTGGGCATCCACGGGCTTACGCCCGAGGCAAAAGGAGTTCCGCCCCTGCCGGGGCTGACCGTAAGAAGCCAACCGTTTCCCTCGGCCAAAAGAAGGCTGTCCTGTGAGGCTTCAGGGGCGCCATGGCCCACGAGAAAACCAAGAAGGGTTTTGACTCCCGGCACGAGCGCTCAAGGAAGGGACCCGGGCTTACGCCCGGTGGCAAGGGGAGTGCCGCCCCTACCGGGGCTGAGGAAGAGGACCCGACCTCACGCGTCCTGCAAGGAGAGGGTCCCCGCCTACAGGAGCGACACAGAGGACAAGCCATGCCAGACTTGCTCAATCGTAATGCCTCACTCTCGGGCGGGACGCGCTTTGGTGGCCAATACGGTTTCGTCTTCATGCTGGCCCGTTGTCAGAGAGAACGCCGAGAGGGCGCCTTTGTGTCTTACTGGTTGCAATCTCCTCGGCCAGCACATCTCAACCAGCAAGACACCCAGCCTCCTCCCCCCGAGGTTCAGGCCGTACGCTTAATCCCCGCAGGGGATGAAACATAATAGCCACGGGTGTCAACCCGTGGAACCACAAGCCCAGATTCAATTGAGCCCCCGCAGGGGGCGACACACAATCAGTGACACCTTCTTGAAAATTCTCCTCCACACCATCTTCACCACGCAGGGACGGCGTTGCAGTTGATCCCGCCGAAGGTGGGACTCGAGGCCCGCGCTCAGAATCCACCACTCAAATGCACCCGCACCCGTCTGACATGGCTGTAGCTGCTCTTGCCCCACGGCGCCCTGGCGCTCCATCGGCAACGCAAGGCTAAGCAGTCTCTTGGCGCCTTTGTGGTTTGGATGTGCCGACGGAGGAAACTGCAACCGCCAAGACACCCCGGCGGCGTGACATGTCGAACATCGCCTTTACGTCTTGCCACGCGAGCGGGTCACTACGCCAGCAGCAACTGGATAACTTTTCTCCTCGAACGTCTTCTACTACGTGTCTTCTTCGACAAGAGCTATTTCATGGGTTCGCTTTGAGGCTTCTCGGACGTTGAGCGGCGCCGGAAGGCTGCATTCCCATTCCACCCATCATGCTTTTCATCATGGGGCACATCATCATTTGGCCGCCCGTGCCCTTTTCCCCCATCATTTTCTGCATCATGGGCATCATCTGCTGGCACATCTCCATCATGGTGTCCGGCCTTTTGGCGACTTCTTCGAGCTTTTTGTTCTGGTCGTCTGTCAGAAGGTTTTTCGCGTCCTCGCGAGCTTTGTCCATTATGCTTTTGAGTTTCGCAACCTGGTCATCGGTGAGGTTGAGGTCGCCTTTCACTGCCAGCAAGGCGGCCGGATCGTAGGGGTTGATGGGCGTGCTCATCATGAGGCGGCATCGCTTCATCATGGCATCGGACATCCCCATGTTCTTCATCATGCCCATGGGAGACTGCATCATGCTCTGGGGAGTCGTGGGCATCTCCTGACCGACTTCTTGTGCGGTTGTCCCCTGTTTCTTGACAAGGTTCATTCCACACGTTGGACACTTGCCAGGTTTGTCGGACTTGACATCCGGATGCATCGGACAGGTGTAGGCCGGCTTGTCAACCGTCTTCTGCGGGGCAGCCGGTGTTTCTTGTGGAACGCCGTAAAAAGCGAGAGCCGACAATGCAAGTGCAGCGACAAGACCGACGATTGCAACCGCCAGTTTCATAAACCTCCTCCTTGTTTTGAGGGTTTCTGTTTTCGTTAGGTTTTCCTTTTCCCTATAGGGGGAACGGAGCTGGGTATCGGAGGGTTCCCTTGTCTGACGCGTCGGCGGAGGCGCCAACGCGTCACTCGGCGCTCTCTGCGGCGAGGTCCGGGCACGGAGACGAAACCGCAGAGGCGACTGAACCGCGTCCGGCCCGAGAGTGACGCGTTACTTTTCGACAGTATCCGCAACCCACGAAAGGTTCCATCTCCAGCGCCTCTGCCCGAGTGCGTAAATTGTGCAAAATGTCAGCGCGGACGCGAACGTCTGGGCTACATCCCTCTTTGAATTTCCGCCATCAGCCACATGGTATAGCAGACCATGGGAGTCCAGTACTCACATGTTTGCCAGGCTCCGGGTTTCAGGTCCGGCTGGTCATCCGTCGTCCCGCCAATGCCATTCATCACCGCCCCGGGGATATGTGGAGTCGCCGGCCTGAATTCACTTGTCACAAACTGTTTCGGTTGGTTATATCCGACGCTTTCAACCGTGCTGGCGTCAAACGGGTTGACGCCAAGAATCCAGTCCAATTGCCGCTGCGCGAGCGCGGCCAAACGCGGCTCCTTCAGAATTCTCGCTGCCTTGATAAGCCCGACACCAGCGGACGCCAGGTTCGAGTTTATGCCGACCCACCAACTTCTATTTGGCTCCATAAAAAAGCGATACCAGTAATTTCCGACACGGCGATTGCCGCCCGGGTCTTCGCCCCCGTAGAAGCCAAAGGGCACGATGCCAAAACTGTTTTGCTCAGAAATTGCCAGAAGATAATCCTGGCAATACATCTGAATTGCAGAACGCCACAGCGGCGCGTCGGCATCGTCGGGAAAAGAAGCCAACAGGTCGCAGAGGCCGATGAGATGCAGGCACCCGTGAAAAATGTCCCGGTAGGGTTGCGGGCTGCCTGTGGACGTCATGAAGAAACCCCGAACGGGTAACCTGTCGTCAATCTGCTGCGTGATTTGAAGCGATAATAGCCGCTTCGCATACTCAACGGCGTGCTTACGGTATTTCGCCTCGCCGAGCGTCTTATCGAGCTCCAGACATGCTTCGATCGCTGAACCCAGTTCACCCGCGTTCTTGCCGGCGTTTCCCGTCTGGCACCAGGCAAAGCAGCGCAACGCCGCATCCAGGCTCTTTTTCGAATAATCGGGATCGCCTTCCCGCGTGAGTCGGGCGGCCATGGCTTCGGCGGCGATGAAGTTATATTGACCGATTGGGGAAACCGGTTTGGTCTGTATAAGCCGGTCATCCTCTGTTCCGATTTTGTTGTCCGTCCAGCGGTTATTGTCGCCGTGCGCGAAGATGTCGCCACCGCAGTTATGCATGACGCAGCCATTCGGTTCCTGCATGTTGAGAAAATACTGGTTGCCCCAGCGCAGCTCTTCTGAGATTTGGCCGCGATCCCACTCGGGTCATCCCACCTCGAACAAGCGGCCAAGCCCGATCATCCCGTAGATGGTGGCGTCAACCCATTTTCGGAGGTCGCAGGCATCATGCCAACCGCCGGTAACATCCTGGCGTTCGCCATTGTCGAGCCGTTTGCCATCGTCCAGGTGGCAGGGTGCATTGTGTCCAGTTGTGCTCTGCCCACAGCGCTGAATCGAGAAGTATCGCACAATTTTCTGGAGCGAGTCATCGTAGGCCTGGGGCGAGACACGGAAACGATGCGAGCGCCCATTGGCAGTCCTTACGTAATAGGCTCCTGGCTTTTGAAGCTGACTGAAATCCCCGACGAGAAACCTGCCGAGGTCACCCTTTTGAGGAACCAAACGACCAGTGCAGGCCACCCGGCCCGTCTCTTCGTTTACAACCTCAAAATCGTCCTCCTTTTCACCGGGCATCACACAGAGTTTTGCAGCCTTCGGCACAAAACCGACGTGATTGACGAGAACCTTTGCGCTTTCACCCGAAGGTCCGGGTTTCCTGCTCCCCAGTGCCTCGAGGTGCGGCAAGACGAGAGAGGCCCACAGCTCGTAACCCGCGGCGCTGAGGTGCAGCCCGTCCGCAACGAACAACTCGGGTCGCGGCTTTTTGTCGGCTCCCAGCATCGGCGCGTCAACGTCAACGTACCGGAGGCGTTCATCCTTTTCGATGAAGGTTCGGATGAACTTATTGGCCTCTCGCATTTTCTCGACGAGGTGCCAGCGCTGGATGCTCGGCTTGATGGAGATGAAGACAATTGTTGTGTCCGGCAGCTTACTGTGCACGGACTTGACGAAGGCCTCGAAATCCCGCAGCACTGTCTCAGGTGATTTGCCAGCGTTGATGTCGTTGTCTCCGGCGTAGAGCACCACGACCTCCGGCTCGTATGGGATTACGATCCGCGATGAGAACTCTACGCTGTCGGAAATGTGAGAGCCGCCAAAACCTCGGTTGATAACCTCCAGGCCGGGGAAGTATCTCAGTAAGTCCCACATCCTTATGCTCGACGAGCCAACAAAAAGAATCGCGTTTTTGGGCGGCGGAGACCTTCTGTCTTGCTCCTCGAAGGTGCGAATCGCGTCCTCCCACTGATTCGGTGCTATCGTCTCCTGCCCGTAGGTTGGGCTGGCGGGGCTCCACAGTAGAACGAGGGAAGCGACCGCCAACCACCTGCTCAGACACGACCCAGTTGCTCTCTGAATGTTCATTGCTCCTTTCCCTGGATACCACGTCGGCGACAACCCGCAAACGCTCTCCATAATGCCCACGGCGCTGCCGGTGTTCGCACGACTGCTTTTCTGGAAACCTCCACCTCGAATATCAAATTCAGCCTGATTCTCTTCCATAAGCACTGTTTGTCAAGGTTGCCGGGAGGACGGGGTTACGTTTTAGTCGGGGACGGCCCCATTGCGGAATCACAGCGCCCAAGCGATGGGCTCCCGTCTGCACCCAAAGCGAAATTGTCGCTCAGCAGATGCCCGGGAATTCGACTCACCGCCGCGTTCTCAGGGGGTCGCCCGCCGCCATTCACTCGAAAGACGTTTCAGCAAGTCCACGGGCGCCGGACCGTCGTGCACGAGGACGCGATACCGGAGATGGAAAGGTTGATCCTTCTTCAACACGACTGAGCCCGGGGCGACAATGCAGGGATTGACCATGGCAATGGGCGCGAGATTATGCCATGTTGT
>Ga0315289_10005211_pt1 | contig 19243 bp, 12 predicted proteins | sample YL17G11_40_MG_FD_203452 | JGI IMG/M metagenome (GOLD analysis project Ga0315289, IMG submission 203452) | Sediment microbial communities from Yellowstone Lake, YNP, Wyoming, USA - YL17G11_40 | ecosystem: Environmental > Aquatic > Freshwater > Lake > Sediment | place: USA: Wyoming | collected...
TTCGTCATAGACCGGAATGGCCGGATAGAATCCGTCCAACACCAGGATGTCGTTGAGGTAGCCAAACAGGCCATAGTTGCCACCGACCTCCGTGGGCACCTCGATCTCAAAATCCATCTGGATGACGACGCGCTGGCCGGGTTGCAGTAGCGTGGTCAGCGGCACGCGGATAGTGCTGTTTCCGGATTCATAGACGGGCTCGACGTCTTGCCCCTCCACCTTGACCGCCGACACAGTGGATTTGCCGCCCGACATGTTGGGGAACAGTTGAAAGTAGATGGCATCGAGCGCTTGGCTGTCCTGGTTGGTGCAGCGCACTTGCTCCTGACCTTGCAGGGAGGTCAGGTTGTCGGCGATCTGCACGTCCAGGTGATACACGCTCGCGCCCGGCAGTTGCTCGAGCGTCATTTGCTCGTCCTGGATCAACCCGGCGCGAAAGACCGCGCGGTCGTCCCAGTTGTCGCCCGCGGACCGTGCCGAAGAAGCGGGCGGCGTGTTCTGACTGCAGGCAACGCTGTCTACAAGAACGAAAACAAGGACCACAAAGGCTCGACCAATCCGCAGTTCTTTCATCTCGCCGCCTCCGTAAGCCGATAGTGGAAAATGCCTGCGGCTTTGGCCAACGGTGGGAACTGGCGCATCCATTGGTGAGAAGCTGCCAGGCGCGGCAGAGGGCGGTCGAGCAAGAACCACTCGTCCAGCAGCCGGATGCCTTCGCCCCAGCTTTCCAGGTCTTTGCCGCGTTTCAGCGCCCAGTAATAGCGGGCGCCGACCTGAGTGCGGGGCACCCTGCGGTTGTTCATCCAGACGAGCAGCGGCGACCATGCATCGCAAACCAGTTCCGCGCCTGGGAAATGCTCCCGCAGTCTCCGCACCAACGACTTGACCTGTGCACCTTCAAAGTACATCAAGACGCCCTCGGCCAGAAAGAGAATCGGGCGCTGGCGCTGGACACCCACCGTGTCCAGCCACGCGCTATCGAGAACCGAACAACCCAGCAGGTGATGGCGCGCCCCTTCGTCGCCGATGAGCTTGCGGCGCAGCTCAATGACTTGCGGCAAATCGAGATCATACCACTCTACCTGGCCATTATCCACGCGCTCAAAGCGCGCATCGAGCCCGCATCCAATATGGACAACCACCGCCTGCGGGTGGCGCGCTAGAAAATCACGCGCATGGCGGTCGAACTCCCGCGTGCGCAGGACAATAGCCACCTGATCATGATCTTCATACTTGAACCGCGAGAAATCATAGTTCATCTGCTGGACCAGCGCAACGGCCTTTTCATCTTTGATCAGGGCATCTGGGCGCTGCGATTCCATGGCTCGCATGTGGAGCGGAATGAGCAACGTTTCGGCCACATCGCTCAGGTCTCGAACGGCGCTCTGGGACATGTCATGCCTCCTCCAACGGTACTGCACCCGCTCTGCGGGTTTCACCTTACTATGGTTGTGCGGGTGCCGCTCCTGTTGGGTAGCAACTGCCGCAACGGGTGCGGCGCTTTTGTTCACTCCCAGTACTCCAGTCGCGGCACGTCGGTTCACCTCGCAGGCGCTGTGATGCGATAGGGAGGCCAGTGCGGGGCTGATTGCGCAGCGCGGGTCTGCGGGGGCTCCTTGCGCGTGCACGCCGAGGATCGGGCCTACGGAGCGCCCCTAGCTACCCTCGCCTCGTAACCCATTAGAGGAACCGCAAGACCGACGTCGCCGGCTGGCGCTGTTTCAAGCGGCCAAACCACAGACACAGTGGGTACATGACCAGCAGGCCCAGCAGCCAGAAAGGATACATCGTTGGGAGGCTGGTGCCGCGCGGTGTGAATAGCCAGCCCAGCCCGGCATACAGGAACAGATGAACCACGTAGAAGAACAGCGGCGCCCGGCCAAAGACCGCCAGCGCGTTGAGAACCGGTTGCAGTCTCCCACCCGTCCGAGCGCATGCACTCAGGAGAATCAAGTTGACGCCCATCGTCAGCAAGGTGAACGTCATGCTGGGCGGATACTTGACGACGTTGAGAAAATCGATCCAGGTGTTGCCCATGCGCGGCCGGATGTTGCCAAAGCCATCGAGGGTGCGCAGCACCCCAAACGCCAGCAAGAACGCTGCCCCCAGAAGTAGTGCACGTCGATAGGCGCGTTGCTCACACTCCACCAGCCAATGCCCAAAGGCGAAGCCCAAGATGACCAACTCCAGCCAGGGTAGCGGCGGGTAGTTGGACCACAGGCCAATCTTGGGAATCCCACCGGCCATGATCAACAGTGGGTTGAGAAGATCCATAGGGTTGGTCAGTTTGATCGGTCCCCACTGGCTCGCAGCAGGGACCAGCAATTCCGTGCCCACAAACAGCGCAGCGGCAAGGATCAGCAGGTAAGGCGTTTTCAGCCGCAGAAAGAGACTACCAAGGATCATGGTGGCGCCCAGGGCGAATAGCACGCCGATGTAGATGCTGATCCCCCAGCCGCCCGGCGAGAGTTCCCAGGCGCGATTGACGACCACAAACTTGAGCGCAATCAGTATCCCGCCGCGAATCAGGAAGAAGCGCACGATGGCCCACTCGCTCCAGCCTTGTTTCCGCTGGGCATTGGCAAACAGGAGCATGCCCACCCCCATCAGGAAAAAGAAGCCCGGTGCGCTGAGATGCGTAATCAGCCGCGTCAGAAAAGCGAGGGGATCCGTATAGGCCGGAAAGGGGCCGCCCCACATTTCACCGGATGAATGCTTCTGGGCAATGAAGTGATTGGCGTGGTCGAGCGCCATGAAGACGATGATCAGGCCGCGCAGCGCATCGACGGGCAGCAGGCGTGATGTCTGCGGCGCGACCGGCGCTAGAGTCGAGCTGGCTGATCGATCGGGTATGTCGCAGTGACTCAACTGGTTCATGACATCCCTGCCGAGACCGCATGGACGGATTTCGGGCAGCCGAGAATCTGAAGGTCAATTCCTCATACTCTGTGCCCGAGCAGCTGGTTCATCTCGGCCCCTTTGCCTCTTCCAACGCGGCCGAGATGCTCTCCAGCCCCTCGGCCAGTTCCTCCGCCCTGGGCCAGCCGTAGCCAATGCGCATGAAACGCCGTTCCATCTCGAACCAGTGTCCGGGACCGACGAACGTCCCGTACTTCTCGTTCAATATGTGGTAGAAAGCATCCACATCTGCGCCGCTGGAGGACCTGATGCGCGGGAAGCACACCACCCCGCCACGCGGTTCGACCCATTCCAGGCTCTTTTGCCGGCTCATCCAGGCCTTCACGGTCTCCAAGGCGCGCCGATTTCGTTCCAGAATGGGCGGCAGGATGCGGTCCTTCTGCAAGAGCGCGGCGAAAGCGATTTCCTCGTCCACGGCGGAATTGCAGATGAGAATCTGCTCCTTGGCCGCCAGGAAGAGTTGCCGCAGGGACGGGTCGCGGGTGATGATCCAGCCGATGCGGATACCGGGCAGGCCATAGGATTTGGAGAGCGAGGATACGCTGATGCAGCGTGGACTCAACGCAGCCGCCAGCGGCGTCGGTCCCGCCCAGTTCATCTCGCGGTAGGTCTCGTCCACCAGCAGGTAGGCGTTGTTCTGCTCGGCCAGCGCGATCGCAGACTCGAGCTCCTGCTGCGAGAGCGTCGCGCCGGTCGGGTTGTGCGGGCTGGTCAGGCTAATGAGGCGCGTGTCCGGCCTGACGAGTGCAGCCAACCGCTCCACGGAGAAGCGGAATTCCTCCTCAAAGGTAAGCTCCAGCAGGTCCACCGCGCAGCCGATGGCGCGCGGCGTCTCGATGTTGGTCGCATAGTTGGGATGCATGACGACCAGATGGCTGCTCTCGTCCAGCAGGGACGTGGCCACGATAAAGAGCGCTGCCGCGGCGCCGGGCGTCACCAGCACGTCTTGGGGCGAGAGCCCCGCGCCTTCGGCGGCGAGCAGCTCACGCAGTTGGGGCTTGCCGAGGTGGTCGGTGTAAGCCAGCACCAGCGCACCCAGGTCCAGGCCGAGTTGGTCCAGGCGCATGTCGGAGACGGAACTCTCGGTCAGGTTGTGGCGGATTCTGCCGTAGCCAGCCTGCTCCGGCGACTCGATTTCGATGGGCATGCGGCGGTATTTCATGTGCAGCTCCTTGTGGGGTTCTCCGACATCCAGCCGGCGCAGTACACTTGACTTTCCGCACACCAGCCGGGTCAGCTTCCGCGAGCCGTTGGGCAGCGTAGATCGCTTGGAGGGCTTGCGCTGCCAGCGCAGGGGCTTGGTTACCTCACAAATGAACTGGCCCTTGGCCTCGCGATCAAGCTGGACGGTCTTCGCCCACCAACCTGCTGCGGCCTGCCCATTTACGGGCTCACACGATTACCTTCACCATACGATAGAAGCCCGTGTAGCCAATGAGTCGTTCCAACCGATTGAGTCTGGTGGTATGCACGACTCGATACCCTAGACGCTCATAGAGACTGCGTGCTCGGTAGTTGCCAGTTTCGACACTCAAGGAGCATTTCCGCAGACTTGCCGCCTTGGCCTTCTCCTCCGCAACTATGAGCAGATGCGTCCCTATACCGGCCTCTTGACACTCCGGAAGGACGGCGAGGGTGTTGATAAAGTACTCATCAGCTTGGGCTTCGCGGCGAAAAACGAGCGGCAATGATCTTCGCACGAACCGTGCGAAACCTACCACACCCAATATCTCCACCATTTGTCCTCCCATGGGGATTTCCAGATGCTGCATGGTTCTGCCCGGGTAACTCAGCAGCAATCCAGCGGCTTTCCCGTTCACCTCCGCGATATCGGCGAACTGGTAACTGAACCTGTTCCGTGGTTGTACGAAGAGTCTGGAGAGAACGCTCTTTGCGCTGATTGGGTCGTTCGAACCGAAGAGGAAATCAGCCAGCCGCAGCATGCTCATGTGCATCAACTGGGTAGCCACGTGAGCATCCATTGGCCCGGCTGGTCGAACGGATAGCATTGTGGTCTGCACCCCTTTCTCGGACGCAGCAATAGCCTGTGGATGAGCCGCCCAACGCTGCGGGCCGGCGCGTCCGACCGTGTCCACCCTCCGGTGCAGCAACTCCGCCTGTTGGTTCCTGAGCCGTTTGCGGGCCGGTGCGGAATCCTCCCCTGCCCCGGCGGCGCCCGCTGCCGCCTCGCCTTGCGGGTTCAGCTCTACCAGAGTCAGCGTCCCTTCAACACCAACGGCAGGTAAACGTAGCGGTTGGCGCCAACCTCCCTCACGATGGGGCCGGCCGCCGCGCCGTTGAACAGTACGTTGGCCGTGAAGTAGTAGCGGCCCTCCGCTGCGCCGGCGGTGGACCATACGTCGTTGAAGTTGAGCGTCTGCGCCGGAGCCAGCTCGGTGAAGTCATGGCTGAACTGTGCAAGTGGGACCCCTTGCCCATCGCTGACGTCCACCGTCGCCTTGCCAGTCGCCGGCACGTCGCCGGTATTGCGGAAGCGGAGCGCGATGCTCAGCGGCTGGCCGGCGCTCCAGTGCGTCGGCGTGACGGCAAAGCTCGTGATCTCCCCACTCACAGCGCCCAGCATGAACGTGATCGTGCGCCGGTTGAGGACGCTGCCCTCCACGTCGGTCAGGACAACCTCGATCTCATAGCCGCCGGCGGGCAAGCCCTCGCTGTCCCACTCGGCCGAAAACGACGCCGGACCGGCCATTTGCCGCAGGGTGCGCAGGAGCAGTCCGCTGACCACCTCGCCCGTGTCGGGCCGCTTCACCACCGCGCTGACCGTAACGTCGCGCGGCTCGCCGCGGTTCTCGATCTGCAGTTCAACCGCCACGGGCGCGCCCAGGGGATGCGCATCGCCCTGCACTCGCAGGCTCGTGACGCTGAGGGGCGAGTCGCTAAACGCGAGGTCGAAGCGGTAGCTGCGGTAGTAGGCGGCGTTGGTGGTCAACGGGTTGTAGCTAAAGGGATACAGGTAGATGAGCAGGGTCGAGCTGCCATCAGGATTGTCCAGCACCTTCCACTCATAGTCCGTGCCCTCAAAGGGCAGCTTACCCTCGGAGTCGACGCCCAGGCGCGGGTCTGCGCAACAGGACTTGTCTGCCACCGCCACGGGTAGCCGCAGCCCGCCGGCTGTCGTCCACTCTGCCTTTTGTCCCAGCGTCACGCGCTGCACCTGAGTGCCGGCCGGAATCGGTACCGACGTGACGAAAAACGGGATCTGATAGTCACCCGGCTCCAACCACACCGCTCCGCCTGGGATCTGGATATAGTCCAGATCGCCCACGGTCGTCACGGTATAGGCAGGCAGGGCCACAGACAGCGTCGTCGGAGGCGGCGGAATCGGCGCAGCCTGCGCCTCCAGCCCCGTGGTACTTGTGCTGCCCCCATACTTGGGATCGCCGTACAGGTTGTATTCGGCCGACCAGAACCGGTATCCCTTACCCTTGTCCCAGTAGCTGCGCTTTAGATCGGTGAAGCGTTTGCCGACCGAATCGGTGGTGAGGGCGCCGCCGTACAGGTCCACGCCGCAGACCGAGTTGACGCTCTGTGGAGAGAGTTGCGTTGAGGCAATGCAGGCTCCGACGCCCCGGTCGAAGATGGCTTCGACAAAGTCGCCATTGGTATAGTCGCCCGTGGAACACGAGGCGGAGAGCAGGAAGGGATGGGTCGTGCCGAAATTGACTGGCCCGAGCATCCATGAATCGAGCGGGCCCGGCCCGTCGGGGTTGCCGTGGGCGAAGATGTAGATGATGTCGCGGCTGGGCGCCAGGTTGACGAACGCCGTGATCTGCTGTGTGGTCGTGATGTCTTTCCAGTGCAAGATGGATGTAGAGTAGCCCTGGCCCGCCAGGGTGCTGGCCGTGCTGCCGGTCGCTGACACCATCGTGTCCTGGCCGTTGCCCGTGCCGCTCACCGTCAGCGCATGCGAGTGATCGTAGCTGTGGCCTGTAGCGCCGCTGGCTACCTGGATGCTGCGCCGCAGGGTTGCCTCCAACTGCGCCGCCGTGTGTCCGACGATGCGCCCGAGCGCGAGCTCGGGCCGGTGGTCGCCTGACGTGTCCGCAATGGGCTGATCGGTATCGTCAATGCGGTTGGTCGTGGTGCCATCAGACCACCCGAAGGCCCAGTTCGTCCAAAAGGCGGAGGAGACGATGTTCGTCTCGCCCACGATGAGCAGATAGCCCTTGCCGACCGTGCCAAAGTCAGAGTGCAGCTTCACGGTCCAGTCGCCAGCGGGCCAGACCAGCTCGTGCAGCTTGCCGCCACTGCCATTGTAGAGGTAGCCCAAGACGCCGCGCCGCAGCCGCGCCAGCTCGGCCATGTTGGAGAGCACGGCGGTGGTCTGCATCTTGGCCTGGGTCATGGCCCCCTGGGCGCAACCGACGCAGTAATTGGCGAACAGCCGGCCGGGGTCGGTGACCAGCAGGTAGTTGCTGGTCGCGACGGCTGACTGATGCGCGGCGGGGATCGTCTCCCCGCCGGTGGTCTTGGCTACCGGCAGTTGCACATAGCTATGGTATCCCGTGTTCGTGGCCGAATCCCAGCTCAGGTCGATAAAGTACCCGATCTCTGGGGTGGGCGGGTTGGGATACTCCATGACCGGCATGGCGTTGTAGGTGTAGATGCGCTCCTGGCCGGCGGGGATGCTGAACTTGGGGCGAATGTCCGCCTGGCCGTACCGACCGGCCGCCACCCAGTCGCAGAAGATGGCCATGGCGGTGTTGGTAGTGGAGATGGGCTGGAATCCGCGCAGGCCATCCAGGATGCGCACGTTGGTGGCCGCGATGTCACCGCTGTTTTTCACCGTAAGCTGGACGGTAAAGGCATTCTGGAACCGAGTGACCTGATGAGCCGTGACGGTGAGGTCGGGCGGCAGGAGCTGCGGAGTCGGCGTGGGCGCCGCTACCAGGTCCACGTCCACCGTCGCCAACCCCTCCTTGAAGGTGGTGTCGTAGGCCTGCACCGCCAGACGGTAGCTCTTGTTGGTGGGCAGCTTGGTGGTATCCCAGTCGATGCTAAAGGTGGCATGTTTCGGAGCGCTCTCCGTCGGCCAGCCTTCAAAGCCCCAGTAGACGCCATCCACATAGAAGCGGGCATTGATCAGCCCGACATCATCGGTCAGGTAGGCCGTGACCGCGACCACGCCAGAGACCGTGGCGCCGTCGGCGGGGCTGATGATGCTGACCTGCGGCGCGCTCGCATCCACCAGATTGGCCACGCCCACCTGCCGGGTATCCTCACCCGCGCGCCCCGCCAGGTCGTACGCCCGGGCAGTCAGCGTGTACCGGCCGTTGAGGAAGCGGCGCGAGTTGAGCCGCATCTCGAAAGGCGCTGCATAGTCGGTGAACTGGAGCACGCCATTGAAGTAGAACTCGACGCGTTCCACGCCCGTGTCATCCGACGCGCTGGCCTGCACCAGTACATCCGAGCGCAATTCCTCGGTGACCGTTAGCGTCACGCTAGGGGCAGCGTTGTCCTCCGGCGGCAGCGTCTCGAAGATCAGGTCGCGACTGCGGCCCGTATTGCCATACGCATCCACCGCCTCCACGATCAGGTGATAGGTCGTGGCCGGCTGCAGCGCCTCCAACGTAAGCCTGTGTTCCCTGGCCCTGACGCCCGACCAGCGCTCAAAGGGGTAGCGGCCCGCCTGCGGTCCATAACGCACGACCCCTTCCGCGTCCTCATCCGTCGCCCAGGAAACGTCGGCCGATGTGGACGTAGTGTTGCCCATGGTCGGGCCGCTCAGGAAGACGGGCGGCTGGGTGTCGCAGCGCCACGTCTCCTCGCGCCAGTTGTTCATCTCGTCGGCTTCGTTCACGACGTTCTCTTGGTCCGCGCGCGCCGCGATCAGGTCTTCCGGCAGTGTGCAGGAGTACGAGAAGGGGAAGCATCCGTCCCAGCGTTCGCCGGGCCCCAGGCTGCGATCTACGACTATCTCGGCCCGCAGCACGCCATCCACGAAGAGCACGGCCACATGGCCGGCCGGGGCCGCGCCGCGGCCGATGTTCTGCACCTGCAGGCAGATCTGTTCTTCCTGCTGCCAGAGGTCGGTGATAATCAGGTCAGGCAGCGGGCCAACTGGGGCCGTAGGCGTCGGGGTGGCAATGGGCGGCCGCGTGCGGGTGGCCGTCGCCGTGGCCGTTGGTGGAAGCGTGGGCGTTTCCGTGGCCCTCGTGGTAGCTGTGGCGGTGCCCGTGCGCGTGGCGGTCGATGTGCTCGTAGCCGTAGGGGTCGGCGTGCGTGTGGCAGTGGACGTGCTCGAAGGCGTTAGAGTCGGCGTGCGTGTGGCAGTGGATGTGCTCGTGGGCGTTAGAGTCGGAGTGCGCGTGGTAGTGGGTGTGCTCGAAGCCGTTGCGGTGGGCGTGGGCGAGGGCACGCCGCAGGCCAGCAAGTGGATGTCATCCAGGCGGAAGGTGGTGGGCCATTCTGCGTCGCCATAGGTGGTGAAATTCACCTCGCGCAGAAGGCCTGCGTACTGTGTCAGGTCCACCACTTCGTGCTGCCACTGCCCCAGCGGGGCCACCGCAGGCAAAGTGCGCACCTGCGTCGCTCCGCTCTCGTACTCAGCGTAGACGAGCAGCCGGTCGGCGGGCTGCTCCTGCGAGCCCTCGGCCAGCCACCAGAAGTCGAGCCGGGCGGGGTTGGCCTGCGCGGGCAGGCTGACCGCCTGCCAGAGTGCAGCGCTGGCGTCCCCCTGCGCCAGCATCGACGCGCCAAAGCCCCTGCCTCGGCCGGCGCCCATGGCCGCAGCACCCCTGCTGTGCCAGGGCAGCAGGTCTCCGCTCTCAAAGTTGCCGTTGACCAGCAGATCCGGACAATCAGACGGCAAGGTGGCGGTGGGCGACGGCGTGCGAGTGGCCGTGGGCGTCGGCGTGGGCGGCGCCGTCAGGCTCACGACGTCGCCGTAGACGTTGACGCCCTGCGTGGCGGCGTCGCGGCCGTCCTCCCAGACGGCCAGGTAGGACCACCCGTCGTCCGCAGCCAGGGCCGGCCGGCGCTCGTGGCTGCCGGTGTTGGAGACGGGCGCCTCGGCCTCCGGCAGCGTGCCATTGCTGGCCACACGGCGGCGGTAGACGTCGTGGTCAGTGGGGGAATACTCGTACTCCCAAGCCACGAGGTATTCGTTGGCGGCGGGCTTGTAAGCCACCGAGGGGCCTTGGCGGTGTTGGGAACCGTCCCACGAGATACCGAAGTTGCCCCCCGCCAGCGCGCCGCTGGCCAGCACGCGCTGCCCGTAGATGTCCCAGTCTGCGCCGTTGCCCCAGTGGTGGTCCTCCCAGACCGCCAGGAATTCGCCCGCCGTGCTGTTGAAGGCCAGGCGCGGCTTGACCTGGTCGTATTCCCAGGTGCAGATGGCGATTTCGTCGCCCAGCAGCGATCCATCGCGCCCAATGCGGCGCGCGAGAATATCATAGTCAGATTTGGTGGGGTACTTGTCCTGCCACGCCACCAAGTAGCGGCGGTTAAGCGAGTCGTACGCCACCGCCGGCGCCAGCGCGTCGTAGGGCAGCAAGGACGCGGACGCCTCGCCGGGAGCAAGCTCGGGGGGCGCAAAGCCCCCGGTGTCGATGGCGATGGACCGGCCCTGCGGCGTGCCGTCGCCGCTCAGGCGCTGCGCGTAGATATCGTGGCGGCCCAGCTCGGCGAGCTGTTCCCAGACGATCAGGTACTCGTCATCTGCGGCGTTGTAGGCCACGGATGGGTTGCTCTCGAACGCCGTGAGCCGCGCGATCGCTATCTCGCCGCCGATCAGCGCCCCATCCCGGCCCACCCTGCGGCCGTAGATGTCGTGGTCGTCGGGCGAGTATTCGAGCTCCCAGACGGCCAGCCACTCGCCGCGGGTGGAGTTGAAAGCCACGTCGGGGGCCAGGCGGTGCTTCTCGCCCTCCCAGGCGATTCCGAAGGTGCCCCCGCTCGGCGCGCCGCCGCTGGTCAGCCTCTGTGCGTAGATGTCCCAATCGGCGCCCCAGCCCCAGTGATGGTCCTCCCAAACCACCAGGTACTCGTGCGTTTGGGCGTTGAACGCTGTGGCGGGGTGGAGCTGGTCGTACTCCCAGGCGATGATGGGTGCAGGCGCAGTCAGCGCTGCGGGTTCGGAAGGCTGAGCGAGCTGCCCGCCGGGTGGCAGGCCTGACTTCTGAGCGGCTGCGTATGCAGCGGCCGGACCGGCCAGTGTCCACACGAGCAGCAGGGCCATGCCGAATCCGACCAAGCCCAGGCGACGGCATGAAGAGAACAGGCATCTCATGGCACATCTCCTTTCCTTCGCTCTTGCCTCGAGCTGAGGTCGCCCACAATGGTGGGCCGGCCAGTCCAATCACACGCGCCGGGGCGTCCTGCAGTATGGGAGGCCAGCTGCAGCGCACATGCCCACCTCCCATTATACCAACAATCGCCCCCGTGCGAGATATCACCGAAAGTTGTGGATTTGCGGAATAGGAAAGGCGGCATATCCTCAGGGTTGTGAGACCCAAAACACCGGCTGCCGGCCGGAGAAGGGATACGCTATGTTCAAGTATAGCACAGATACTGCAGATTGCACAGCGCCGCAGGAAGAGTGTTGAAAAACTTCACTCGCGCCCACCAGCGCCCGCGCCGCCGTCGGCTGTATGCGCTAGTTCGGCGCGCTTGTGGCCAAAGCGCAACTCGTTCCGTAATCCACTACCTCTTACGACTCCTTGTTGTATCTCTGCCAGAGCTGCTCCTGGGTAATAAGCGGGCGGCTTATCGCATCGAGGATTCCAGTGCTTATTACACCCTCTTTGGCCAGCTCATTGCCTGCTCTTTCCACTGCAGTCAGAACGGCTTGCCCATCCTTGGTCAGTTCCCCCTGCTCTCTCATCAAGTGTGCGTGGGGTCTGAGCACTGCGCCAGCGAATTCCACACTCGCATCTTTGGCAAGCTCTTCGGTGATGCGCACTAGTGTTCCAAAGTTCGCCTTCTCCCACCACCCACTAGTGGACACGAGCACGATTCTTCGGATCTCAACGTCCCTGCGAAACCTGGCCCGCGTGCGTCCATCGCGAAACTCAAGCGAGGGGTCAAGCAAAGGGCACAGCCTGTTGATGACGTTCTGCATCTCACCGGGTAGGGGAATGTAAACCGGGGTGGCCAGGATAAGAATGTCCGCCTCCCTTAGCTTGGGATAAAGCAGTTGCATGTTATCCTTGATGCAACATTCCGCAGGCCTCTTGTTCCAACAGTACATCTCACCACAAGTGCAGGGCTTGACCTTGAGACGGCTGGCGTAGAATGACTCGACATCGTATCCGGCGTCCGTCATCCCCCGGATGAAAGGGGTAAGGACCAGCGCGGTATTCCCCTTTTCCATTCGAGGGCTGCCATTTATGGCAACTGCCTTACTCATCACAGCCTCCTTTGTGCCGGTGTATCCACTGAGCACCGGTTCAATATGGGATCCGGTACCAGGTATCCCGCGACGCAAGCGCCTCAGAGGGCATTGGAGTAATGAGCACGCCGCCCAACGGCACCGAACTGAGCCGCCGCCCGAAGGGCGGTCGGCTCCAGCGAGTTGTTAGCCAGCCGTTGCTCTTTCACGACAAGAACCGCTCATAATCATCGTGGCTGCCAATCCAAAACCACGTAACTGTATCGCCTTCCAGAATCCCAAGAGCACGATAACCACGCGTTGTCCTGATCGACCAGACGCTCTCTTCCCGATTGATACACTTGAAACGTAGCGATGGATGAAAGGGATTTTGCGCCCACAAGCGGTAGGCTTTTCTTGCTCTGCGTTTGCTCTCTTCATCAAGAGCCTTGTGTGCAGCCCAGAACGATGGCAGGATGACGGATTTCATAATTGATCATAATCCATTGGCTGGGCCAGTCCTTGAGCTACTTCCTGCTTGGCCCGTTGCGCGGCAGCAGCCAATTGGGGCTGCGTCTTCTTGAAGGCGATCTCCCATTGCAGTTCGTCTTGCAAGTCCTCGATGTACTCACGCAGATGCTCGACCACTTGGCCTTGCACATTTTCAGGCAAGGATTCCAACATTTCCATTACAGTAGCAATCGCTGTAGAGGTCATTCTTCAACTCCCCTTTGAATCACACTTTGTTGAACTTGCTCGCTTCCGTCACGATAGGCTGGCTAACTACTGATTATACGGAATGACTCCACTGCAACAACGGCATCTAAACACGGAGACACCCCGTCCGGTCAGGCGGGATGGACGATCGAGCGGGGAAAACGGCGGAGGACGCAGAGAGAATCTGAAAATAGCACGTAGGATCATTGGCCATTTCCACTCCGAACACTGCTTTCTTGCAGGGCAATATCAAGAATTTCCGTGTTCTCCGTGTTCTCCGTGTCTCCGTGTTGAATCTCCGGGTTCTTGCAGCGGAGTCACGGAATCCAATTCCGCATAACACGCCGTGAGGTTGGATCACACAGAGCACTTTCGCATGATGTGCGAAATGGGCGCTCAAGCGGAAACCGGCGCCCGCGGCTGCCACAAGTATACTTCACACCGACATGTCGCGCAAGCGCCGAGAAGGGCTTATGGAGGCACCGCCTCGTCCCCAAAAGCTGCTCGACCAGGACCGCTGATACACAGGACCTGCCAAGGCAGGTCGGGATGCCGCAACGCGCTCCCAGGGCCATCGAACCACGCTGAATGCGCGGCCGTCCATAGATTTCGGAAGTCTTCTGAGACTTCCGAAATCGGCTCGAGCAGCCTCCCGCGGGTTTCGCGTCTCAGACGCCGAACTCGCTCGGCGCGCGGCCTACGACCTCGCGGCGCGAATCGCTCCCAGCGCACCCCTCAGTCGACCTGGACATCGTCTCGCAGCATGCCGAGAAGCCGGGCAATGGCTCCATCAACAAGCGTGTTGGTATAGTCCCATATGAGCCGCTGCGGTTGGTTTTCCGCCGAACACCACGTTCACGATTCAATCGATGACCGGCCTGACGGCCCGCGCTTCAGCCGCCGGGCGACGAGATGCCTTCCATAACCGCGAGCGTCAGCCCAGTCGGCTGCGATCCCCTGCTAGACCGCCGTGCCAGCGGGCGGCCTGAAGTCCGCCACAACCGGCAGGTGGTCGCTGAGGCGCGGGTGCGAACCAAAAACGCGGTCTCGGGAACCCGTATCACACGCGGTCAGCCTCTGGGCCAGGACCTCGGTTACAAACAGGTGATCCATCTGATGTACGATACCACCGTTACTGGTGTTGCGGAACGTCGGGGTGAGCGCTCCCTGCTTGTGCCGCAGGCATTCGACGAGACCCAAGTTCGCCGCAGGGCTACCCACGCAAACGGCCTTGAGCGCTGGGCCGTTGTCGGGCAGCAGCTCCCTGGCAACGAGATTGCCCGCAAAGTGCTTCAGTTCTCTCGCAACCCAGTCTGCCGGCGCGGGGAGAGGCACTACCTGTCCCATGGGGCCTTTGACCAATAGTGCCGTGCTGAACCGCTGAGGCGAGCTGTTCGTCATTGCACGCTGCTCATGACATACAAAGCGAGCGCGCACGTGCTGCGGAATGCCACCGACTTCCTGCAGAAAAGCAACGTCCGGGTCCAACTCGAGGAGGTACTTCCAAACGCCCCTATCGGGATCAGCCTTTGCGCCGTGCACATTCCACGTCACAACCCGAAAAGCGTTGTCCACGATCATCCTCCTGCACTTCGGCGGTTGCGCCTCGGGTCTGGGTACCGGTCGTAGGGCTTCGTCTCGGCCCTATTCTAGGCAGTCTTCCCTCTCCGTCAACTACGCCCAGAGACGATCGCCACGCGGGATGCGCCATGCTCCAGCAGGCAATTCGTGGCCTTGGCGGCTTTGTGGCTTGGTGGTGAGGAGAGAGGGAACCACAACCTCGACACACGACGTCGAGGCGCAAAAGAACGCGGAGGCACCAAGACGCCGAGACTCGCCGGAAGTCGTTTGGGCCTCTCACAATTGGCAGGAATACGGCTCATGGCATTTGCCGTGCGGTCAGAAGCGCCTATAATGTCGGTGCGGAGCACGACAACCTGAAGTCTGCTGCCGAGGAGCGTGCAGATCGTGGACAGCGCCCTGTCAGTGGACGGCGTCCCAATTCGGCTCCCGCCCGAGCGGTGGTTTCACATCGCGGAGAACCACGACGATCTCGCGGGGCACTATGACGACGTACTGCAGGCCATCGAGGACCCCGATCTTGTCGTGTCTGGGCACGGGGGCTCGTTGATGGCAGTTCGTTCTTCCGGGCACAATCGGTATTTGGTCGTAATCTATCGCCAAGTGTCGCGAGACGATGGCTTTGTGATCACAGCATACTTCACGGCAACGGTTTCCAGAAAGAGAGCGCTTTGGAGAAGACGCTAGACCGAAAACTGGCCGATTCGTTGACTCGCGCGATACCCGTGCTGATCGGGTTCCCCGCGCAGCGCTTCTGGGTGGACTATGACCGCGAAGCCGACGTGCTATACATCAGTTTCCAGCGCCCCCAGGAAGCCACCGATTCGGAGATGACCGAGAACGGCATGCTGCTGCGCTACCGCGGCGACCAGCTCGTGGGCGTGACCGTCCTGAATGCCTCCACCCGCGCCTAGCTGAAGACACCAAGCACAACGAGGCGAGGATCGTCGCTCGCGCAGCGCTGAACGTTGCCGCTTGTTCTTGGTGTCTTGGTGGCCCGCGCCCTGTGCGTCTCGACGTTGTTCCTAGCCTAGTCGGCTAGACTAGGTGTCGAGACGGTGGTGAGAAACGAGGAGCCACGAGGGCGCCGAGGCCCAGTACTTCCCCTCACCCCGGCCCTCTTCCCTGAAGCCCCTCGGAAACAGTGGTCGCTGGCCCGGCGCACCCTTCGGGAGGGTGCTTCGACAGTGGAGAGGGAGTCAGTTACTCCTGTCTCCTGACGACCGGCACCGCGACGCTGCTCAGCGGCGAGAGTGCGTTGTACTGAATCGCCACGCTCAGGATCACCACGTCATCCGGATAGGTTGCAGTGGTGATGTCGCGCTGGAACACCAGGTACCACCAGGACTTGGTGCCGAATCGGGCAGCGGGTATGCTGATGCTCATCTGGCCACACTGGTTGGCGATGGAGACCGGAACCAGCTCGCTGGCGATACCCGGCACATCGCGAAAGCTGTCTCCGGGGTCGTACACGCGCGGACGGACGAAGAACTGGACCGTGCCAGACGTGCTCGTCATCGGCTTGAAGAGCATGCGGATCTGGATGGCGCTCGTGCCATCCCAATCCGGGGGCCGCGGCATGACCAGGTTGACCGCTGCATTCTGGAACTTCCAGCGCAGCCCATCATAGGTTCGCGTCACGATGGTGCTGGCAGGGTCGCTCGCCAGCGCAAAGGCGGGGAACACCAGCGAGTGCACCAGCGCCCCCGTGCTTGCGGCAGCCGGCCCGACCGGTTGCTCCGAACCTGCTGGCGCCTGCGCGGCAGACACGGGTGGAGCAAGCACGTGCCGGCCGTCGCCGCCCAAGCCCGACAGAGCCAGCAGCAAGACCGCCAACATCCCCAACACCACCCACTTGCGTTTCTCGTTTGGACCGATCATGGTTCTCCCTCCTTGAGTTTGGTGTGATAGGATACCTATGATTCCCGCCCGGCATGTGGGGCAAGGCATTTCCACACAGGAATATGGTAACCGGGCGCCTCGTTCGGCCGTATCCGATGCATTTCAGGCGGGCATCCATGGAAATGCCTTGACCCTACTCACGGGCACGCCGCGGGCGAGAGCAGGGTCACGGTCACACGCTGGATGGTCTCGGGGCCATCGCTGCAGTCGTTGAGGCGCAGGTCGGCCTCCTGGTCGCGGTTGGCAAAGTAGGCGTCGCACAGGGTGAAGGCCGCCGTCTTCCACAAACCTGTGGATGCCTTTCTGAACAAACCCGCGCTCTGGAAGCGCCCGTCTCCGAAGGGTCCGCCGCTGAGCGCGTCGTACTGCAGCTCAAAGGCGTCCACGCCCGTGTCCAGGTACACCACCTCGATGCGCACACGCGTGGTGGGCAGGCCCGCGTAGATCTCGCCGTCGTCCACGCGCAATTGCAGGTAATAGTCCGCGATGGAATTGCCATCGGACGAAGGTAGGGCCCTGCCGTTGCCCGTGCGCCGCGCCTCCGTTGCCGGGTTGCCGGCGGTCACAGCCTCGGTGTCCCTGTCCCCGCCTGAGTCGAGGAACAGCCCGCGCTCCAGGTTACTCTGCCCCAGTGTGATGGTCAGCGCGCCCTGCGAATGCTTGAGCACGATCGGCAGGTATAGGCGATGCGGGCCGGGCGGCAAGACGGTGCGTGTAGGAGTGGATGTGCGCGTGGGGGTAGGCGTGCGCGACGGTCCGGTGGTGGGCGTGGGAGTGCGCGTGCGGGTGCGCGTGGCCGTGGCAGTGGTCGAAGCAGTCACCCTCACGGTGGGCGAAGGGCTAGGCGGACCGTACTGGATCAGCAGGTAGGGCATGTAGTAGAACTCCCGGCTGCCAAACACGCGCCCATTGCAGACATCGGGATGCGCGGGCGCCTCGGCCGAGCGCAGCTGGAAACCGAAGTTGGGGCATGCTCCGCCGACCCAATACTCACTGACGATGTAGGTGATGTCAAAGCTCTTCCAGCCGATGGCCGAGTCGATCCACAAGTAGCGCACGCCGCCGCAGATCAGCGGCACCTGGGAGGCGATGGCGTCCTCGGGCCAGTCACGGTCGGCAGTCCACCACTGGAACGTGGGAGTGTAAGCCGGGTCTCCGAACGCGGCCAGTTGATACAGGTGCAGCTCAGCCTTGAGCACTTCTGACCCGCGGGGGATGGAGGACAGGTCGAACTGCATCAAGAGGTACGCCTTGGCGCGGAACCCATAGCCGGGGCAATCGCTGGTGGACCCCACCCGCAGGTTGTTGGCGGAACCATGCGTGTCCGTGGGATGGAGGCTGTCCACCCAGGTGTCCTTGACAGGGAAGAACATCTCGGAGACCGCGGCGGCGCCGGGAGAGTCGGCCACGCTGGAGGACGGGGCCGGAGCGAGTGCCAGCGCCAGAACGGCGAGCGCGATCGCGGTTGCACAGACGAGCTGCCGGGCGTTGGGAGTGGGCATGGGACGCCTCCTGTGTGTGCTGCGCACATTCTAGCACGGCGACGGAAAAACATGAAACACAAAGACAACGTGCGCCACGCCACTCGCCGTGGTCTTCCCTGCCAGGGGAGCCGGCGTGCATCCGCCGTGGCCACATTAAGGAGCTCTGTCGCGGCACCGGGCGTCACCAGCACGTCCTGGGGCGAGAGCCCCGCGCCTTCGGCGGCGAGCAGTTCACGCAGTTGAGGCGTGCCGAGCGGGAGCGACTCTTAACCGATATCCCCATCACCTCACCTGTACGCGGGTTCCTGGCAATGAGGTCAATCCCAGTATGGTCAACACGAGCACACTCGAAGCCATGCTTGGAAAGCCAGTACAGCACAAGCGCTTCGCCAAAGTCACCTGTGATCGAATGGCGCGAACTCTTCAGCATCTCCATCGAAACGTCTCAAACATCCTGTTGCAGCTATTGGAGGGATGCCGCCTAACGCTCCGCTTCACTTGCCGCCGATTCTGGCAAGACTCCTTCCAAGAAGACCAGAACGATGGCTGCCTCAGAGCGCCAGCATACCCAGGCCGAAGGCGGTCAAGTGCAAGCGGCTGTTAGGCGTTGAAAAGCTTGCATACTCACCATCCAACCGATATTCTAATATACGCTCTGTCGTCAAATGAATCTTGACCAGCAAGCTTTCCTTTTGTTGATTTATACTGTCGAAAAAGCAAAGGGTCTTCTTCCAGTATTCTCTTGAGCGCTGCCTCGGATTCGGCGAGAGTCTTATACAAGCTAATGTATCCATCTGTTGCCAAAACTATCGACTTAATTTCTTCCGTAATAGGCTCAATAACAATCCCTTCATCTGGAACGGGGAAGCCATCAATAACTGGATACCAGTATGTATTGGGTGGGTTATTCTGATAGAACTGCTGTCGTCTGAGGATTGGTAATATGAACTCTCTCCCAGTATCTTTTACCAACAGTTGTTCTATTGTTCTGCCCACAAGCAATTCTGTCTCGAGATATATGGCTCGAATCTCGGAGAGTAAGCGGTCAATCCTTTTGTCGCCCCGTATCAATTTGCCATTGAGCAGTGCTTGGCAATCGCCCACCAGCCATACTTCCTTTCTTGCTGAACTTAGAACGACAAAGGAAGCCGTAGCTTTGAGGGCAGGATTGACCCCTAATTGACCGAGTATATTCCTAGTACGGTAGAACTCCTGCACTGTTCCCGTCATGATATCGACGGCCTCCCTTGCTGTTGCACTTGCAGGAGTATTGCGCAATGATTCTATTACTAGCTTACCGGCTATTCTC
>Ga0315289_10005212_pt1 | contig 19243 bp, 14 predicted proteins | sample YL17G11_40_MG_FD_203452 | JGI IMG/M metagenome (GOLD analysis project Ga0315289, IMG submission 203452) | Sediment microbial communities from Yellowstone Lake, YNP, Wyoming, USA - YL17G11_40 | ecosystem: Environmental > Aquatic > Freshwater > Lake > Sediment | place: USA: Wyoming | collected...
TAGAGATACGAGTTGTCCAGCGGTTTATTCCAATTTGGTCTCTATCAAAGCAGGCAGCATCAGTTATGCCATCAGCGTTAAAATCACCGGTTGTTCCAGATTCATCCTGAGCAGTGCCAAAATTATCTAACCAGAGCCCTTTATCAATAAACCTTATACCTGTTGAAATAGCATAATACCATCTACTGCCTGATTTATCCCAATAACCAACATCAGCCAAGCCATCATTGTTAAAATCAGACACAAGCGCATCCTTATCAGTAGCAAACCCCCAAATCCAGCTTACACCATCTACAAATTCCTTTGAATTGGAAAAAGCAATTTTAAATTCACCGCTAGATTTCTTAAATAAACAAAGGTCGGTTAATGAATCACCATTAAAATCTCCACTTAAAGCAATATAGTCATTGCCAAAGCTATTTATCCAGGTATTTAATGCGCCAAAACCAGAGCCAGTGCCTAAGGCAACTTTTACTTCACCGGTATCTTTGTTATATAAGGCAAAATCTGTGTATTTGTCAGCATTAAAATTACCGGTAAACGGCTGCCAAGAAATTGAGGCAGAAGGAAAACTAAGCCAAGTTCCGGAAACAGAAAAACTTGAACCTGATGAAAGAGCTACTTTTAATTCTCCATTTGTATTGTTATATATGCCGACATCTGTGCGAGCATCACCATTAAAATCTCCGCCTATTGGCCACCAATCCCTTGATGTGCCAAAACCAGATAGCCAGTCAACCGCATTATGAAATACTCCTTTATCCGAGATACAGATTTCCCATTTTCCCGTATCAGCATTATGCAGCCCCAAGTCTGAAAGCGCATCACCATTAAAGTCGCCCATTATCGGATTAATGGAATCCCTATTGGCATTAGGGTCAGCCACATCTACGCCTTTTGAGTCAGTTGCGCTCTTTCCGCCAACATCAATAACTGTAGCAGAGATAGTATGGTCTCCCAAATCAGAAAAAGAGGTTGTGGTTGTATAGGTAGAGGTAATACTACCAGAGGTAATCTCAATATCATCTTTTTTCAGGGAAAAGGTCATGGAGTCAGCATCTGGGTCAGTAGCAGTAAGGCTAATACTGAAGACTTCATTGGGCTTGACCGTATATTTGCTTAAGATTAAGCTAACTATAGGAGCACGGTTGGTATTATTAATGACAACATTTACATCCCTTGATACTGTATCTATTCCATCCGAGGCAGTAACTGTAATAGAGTAATTACCAGCATCATCATAAGTAGTCAGCCACTTGCCTTGAGAATCAAAAGGAGAAGAATAGTAAAAGGTTATGGGGTCATTATCTACATCTGTGGCATGAGGCGTTATGATTACTAAATCACCTTCGTTGGCGGTAATATCGGAAATAGAATCCAATACTGGCGGATGGTTAAAATTGCCTACATTGACAAAAACAGTCTCTGTATCAGTAAGAGAGGTTGAGTCTGTGGCTGTAACTCTTATATGGTAATGGCCTGTGTCATTAGAATCTGTCTGCCAGGTGGCTTCGGAGAACCAAAAGTCTGCCTCTTTCCATCTTATTATTTCAGTAAAGAAGTCGCTATAGGTAAAGGTGATATCATCATTATCTAAATCGCGCGCCTTTACAGTTATCTTTACTAAGTCGTTTTCTTTGATAATTGGGGGGGTTAAATCTACATCCAATATTACTGGCTTATCCGGTCCTTGAGTGTTTTCAACTTGTAGAACTACCTCATTACTCCGGGTAGCAGCATTTTCAATATCTGTGGCATAGAAGTAGACTTTTTCAACCCCAAACCAGCCATCGCCAGCTAACGGAGCAGGACTTACCTGAGAAAAACTTACCATATGGGTGTTAGAGTCAATACTAATATTTATCTTGGAATTGCCACTGAAACTAAAACTAAGTGGATAACCTTCAGGGCTCATAAAGTAATCATCCAGGTCAAAGGCATTGCTTTTAGATGAATTAATTGGCCAGGTCTGATAAGGGATATTTTGAATTAAAATCGGGGGGTTAGATTGAATGGTTGTGATAAAGCCAGAGTTTAGAATATAACTTGCGCTTTGAGCTTTGCCTGCGCAGGATTCGCCTATATTATCCTGCCAGATTTTGTTTGTGTAGGCACTGCGTTCCTTTCCGCCTTCGTTTAAGGTTCCTGAAGTCATCCGATAACTCGCACTGGAAGCGCTGTAAGCAAATACCTCTCTAATCGGGCCAAGGGTAAGTAAATGAAGCATGATTAGGACGATAGAGAAAATTTTGTAATATAAATTGTTGGTGTTAAAGAAAGTGTCCATTTTTATATTACTTGTGGCCAAGGCTTTGATTTCTTTCGTTTATTAAGATTTCTTCTGCTCCTTCATTTTTCTTTTTTTCCTCTAAAATTTCTGAGGCAGTTTCAGTGCGTCTTATAATTTTACCATTGCGGTATTCTGCCTCAGAGAAAGGTATGTCTTGATTGGTAAACACAGCAAATTCATTGCGGGATCTCAGATCTTTAGTATCGAGTTCGTATTCGCATTTAACGATTGCTTTATTATGAACATCTATTACATACCAACTTGCTTCGCTAGTGCAAGTTGTTAAATATATTATTGCGAAAGTTAGCATTACAATCTTCATATTTACTCTCCGTTTTTTATTTACTTAATCCCTATTATTATATAATTAGCATAAGACTGAGAGCGTTGCCAACCATGCCTATAGTCAACTACATTAACTACTCTATTAGCATCAACAGATACCCCAATATCAAATTCTGTTGCATGCTGGTCGTCGCCCCAAGCTATTCTTCCAAGCCCGGCTAACCAAAAACATTGATCCTGGGTATAACCCGAAGGCAATGGTATAGTTCCTCCATTACTTATTACACCCGTTAGAATTACAATATTATTTCTTAATAATCCGGAGCTAGCAGGTAGCCTTCCATTACTATCCAGAACCAACAAACTATTTGGTGCGGGTGTTGTACTTACACTAAAATTGCTGATAGTATTAGCATCCTCTGCCTTCTCCGCCCTTATTGCATACCCCGCACTTGTGATTCTTTGCCTTGGGCTCATTACCTCACTACCTACCTTGATTTCCAAGAAGTATACTTTATCAAAAGGTAAATCTAAACTAGTTACTGAACCAAGAAGGATACTAAAGATTCCCTTCTGTATCAGCACTGCTGAATGTGTTTCTTGCCAAAGTAGATTGCCGGCAGCTTCCGCATCATAGATTCTAAAGGTGAGGTCATAGGTACCGTTTAGAGGAACACCGCTTGTATCTGTAAGTCGACCCTGGTAGTTGATAAGGTGTGGCACTGCGGCATAACTTGCAACAGAAGAGACAAAGATTACAATCAATAAAGCGAATACAGTTAAAATTGCTTTAGTTATTTTTTTCATGGTTAACCTCCTTGTTATTTTGCTTGTTGATAAGTGAATCTTTGTATTGGCAAATTTTTGTTATCACTTGCATACTGGGTTATTGATTTTAACAGTGAACGGTTTGTATCATGGCTATAGTTATATTCCAAAACATAACGCCAGGCTAAATCCGAATCTAACTTAACCTCTATTTCTTTTAAGCGTTTAGTTTGAGCAATTTTTGATGTGCTGATATAGCTTGAAGATATATCATCCCTTGTCTCTAAGATGAATTCTACACTGTTTGTGGGAGAAACACCCATTTCATTACCGGTATAATCAATTCGGGAAAGATAAGGCTTACCCTGGTCTTTTATATAGTGGTATTCGATGTAGTTTCCATTAGTGTCAGTGACTTTGGTTAGATACCAACTAAAAGTGCCAGAGCTTGAGGTCTCTTTGGAATTAGAAACTTGGCCAAAACGTAACACTGCGCCATCTTTAGTAACGACCTTCCAGGAATCATCTGGTTCTTTAAAGAACTTGGTAAAACTGGATTCAACCTTTGCCTGATAAAGATTTTCCACAAGATGCAGGAGCTCTGTAGTTCCGGCATCAGTAATAAAATAAAAAGTATCCTGGGTATCGATATAAGTAGGCGGGCCTAAGCGAGTCGAACGCACAATCTGGCCGGGATTTAAGCTAAAGCCAATGCCTACCCAAGAATTAGGATTGGATGAGCGATAAGCCAAGGCTAAAGCTGGCTGCATCCCTTTTCTTCCCGGAACAACACTAATAGGAATAGCATGGCTAAATGCTCCAGTTAACATATCTGGAAGCGGTATCTGTACCCCTACTCCTATAGGTGTACTTTGAGGAGTTAGATTTTTTAAAGCCGTGTAAGTTGAAAAATGTATTACGGAAAAACTTATTATGTAACCGTCTGCTGGAACAGTTGAAGTCTGGCCTGTAGTTAAGATTTTATCCTGAACTGCATCATAAAAACCTAATTCAACGGGTGTGCCCGGAACCTCTGCCTGATAAAGCGTATAGATTATCTCTACTGGTTTATTAAAGATAAGGCCGTAAGGTTTACATTCGACAGCACTAAGTAAGGCCTTGTTTCCCGGGGTGGCGTCTTGCAGAGTTTCTCTACTGATGTTTAATATCCTTATGCGTGTGGACTCGTTTAAGGCTCCTTGCGGAATAATCACCTTTACCATGCCATCAGGAGAATTGACCTGGCCTCCTTCTGGACCAATGAGTTGGCCGCTATACAAATACACGCTTACCGAAGCAGAAGCGGTGTTGCCGGCGGCATCGGTAGCAGTTTTAGTTAAGGTGTTTTCTCCTTCAGTAAGGGTTCTGTTTTCAGAAAAAGATATTTTATCAATAGTGCCGGTTAGTTGAACTCGGGCGTCTTCAAAAACTTGGCCATTTGTAGGTGAAGTAATAATTACCACCGGTGCAGTTTTATCAATAGTAAAACTTATGGTTTCGCTTGAGTTATTTCCTGCCTTATCTTGGGCAGTCAAAGTAACATTATGATTTCCTTCGCTGACATAAGGAGAGTTATCGCCGGTAATCACAATCTCACCTGAAGGAGTAAAATTATCAGTTACCATGCATGAGAGAATAACATTTTGATTTGTCGGGCTTAAAACCTGGCTTATCATGATGATTGGTGGGGTAATATCTAAAGTAATGGTATCAGAAAAACTTTGAGACCAGTTTCCGGCTACGTCTTTATATCTAACATAGACTGTTTTTGTGCCTTCAATTGCATCTATGGTCCAGGTTTTGGTGGTGGAGTAGCTTTCAGGCGCTGACCAACTCAGGCCATCATTTGAGAACTGCATTTGGGAAAGACCGCTTCCACCTGTATTATCCTGCGCAGATAGAGTAAGTGTAACAGTAGCAGATTTGGTGTATTCGGAGCCATTATTTATCTTAATGTTGCCAGTAGGTGGAGTTGTATCTCCTTGCTGAATATTCCAAGTGCCTACTTTAGTCCAGTTTTTATAGGCTCCAGTATCATCCTTAACATAAAGATACGTATTTTTTGCACCAGTAAAACCTGGTTTAAAGGTGACAGACCAGTTTATTGTAAGTGTATTATCCAAACCTGAAATAGTCGTAGTTGCGCAATCCAATTTGGTATAAGAATTCTCAATGATATTAGAACTGCCCGATGCATAACCACCCAACCAACTTGAGTTAGCGTCATTTCTTAAATAGAGCTTGTTGGAATTCTGATTATAGTAGGCATAAAGGCAGTTTGTACCTGAAGTTAAAGTATTAACCAAGAAGTAAACGTATTGAATATTAAGCCAGGTATCAGAATCTGAGAAAGTAGTGGTGAAGCTAACTGTCTGGTCTGGCTGGGATGAGCCAGAAGCAGGAGTAATTATTCCTGTAGTGGGTGAATTATTCGGGATTGTCCAGGTGCCTTTCTGTGTCCAGTTCTGATAGGCATTAATATCATCCTTTACATAAAGGTAAGTGTTCTTGGTTCCAGTAAAAGGTTTTTTGATCATCACAGACCAGTTTATGGTCAAAGTTGTGCCAGAGCCACTGGCTGAGGTCGAAGCACAGTTTAACTTAGCATAGGAATTCTCAATTACATTAGCTGAACCGGGATCAAAGCCGCCTAACCAAGAGGTATTGGCGTCATCGCGTAGATAAAGTTTGTTGGTGTTTTGGTTGTAATAGACATAAAGACAGTTTGAGTTGCTAGAGGAAGATGTATTTATTAAAAAATAAACGTACTGGATATTTTGCCAGCCGTCTAAGTCAGAATAAGTAGCAGTAAAGTTTTGGGGTGTCTCAACTGAGCCAGTTCCCAAGGAGGGCGTAATTGTGCCTACTTGAGGGGTGCAATTTACCGTATAAGTGCCCTTCTTTGCCCAGCCAGCATAACCACCTGTATCATCTTTAATATATAGGTAAGTATTATAACTCTTGCCTGAATAAGCTGATTTAAAGGTAATGTTCCAGTTTATTGTCAAGGTATTGGCTGAGCCTGAAACAGTGGATGAAATGCAATTAAGCTTTACATATGAATTTTCAATTATATTTGATGAGCCGGGGCTGTTTCCGCCTAACCAGTTAGTATTGAAATCATTCCTTAAGTAAAGAAGATTTGTATTCTGGTCATAATAGAGGTAAACCGAGTTGGCCAGGGTTGTGGAACTCGTATTGATTAAAAGATAGGCCTCTTTTAGATTAGTCCAACCATCTGTATCGGAATATTTGCAGGTAAAGGTCTTAGGGGTATCCGGAGGGGTTGAGCCGCTGGATGGTGAAATTGTGCCAACCGTAGGTGTAGCGGCATAGACTGGGCCACAAATCAGATAAAAGAAAAGAATTAAACTACCAAGAAACATCCTTTTACTTACTTTAAGGTATAACATATATTTTTTAACTGAGTTTTATTATTCTTCTGTACTATAGGCAGAAAGAACAACTAATGATATCTCTTGCTGTATCTCTTTATTCAGCGGACGGACAGTATCATACCATTTCTGGTCTTTGCCTTGTTCTCTGGGCATTGAGACAAATAATCCCTTTGAACCATTGACAATTTTTAGACCCCTGATGAGCAGACTGTCATTTACCGCTAAGTCCACAAATGCCTTGGTGCTTCCATCTCCTTCAAGCCTATAAATCCTCTTCACCTTAAATTCTAATGCCTTCTCCATCTCAGTCCTCCTTTTTTTGTTTTCTTTTCAAATTCTCTGAAAAATAACCACCAGTTAGAGCATCCAAATAGGCAGTTAACTCTTGTAATCTTAGTTCCTTCTCATCCTTTGTCTCTCGGCTCTTAGGTGGTGAATTTAATAATTCTAACTGTAATCGCCTCCTTTCAAAATAAACCCGGGTAATCTCATCCAAAATATCGTTCCTTAACTGCACCATTAAACGAGACCGTACATCAATATCTTTTTGATAAGAATTCCAAATCAAATCTCCTAAATCCCAACTCAGGCTTATATCCCATGAAATAGCATCTCTACCCTTTACTAATACATCTGGATTCGCCCCGGAATCCCAATGATAGAGTTCAGTGGCATAACGGTCTGCACCCACGGTCACTCTTGGTAATAGTGCCTTCTTAGCTGCCGCAGTCCTCCAACTTTTTATTTTGTCAGGATGGACTTCGGCATAATCTATAGCCGCTTTATGGACCTGCGCAATCGTGGGTTCATCATTAGGGTAATTATCTGTATGGATAGACTTATCTCCATCATTAAGCTTACCCCTAAACAATCCGTGGCTGGTGGCAACCCAAATATCTTTGTCTTGATCTATCTCAATATCTTTAATATCAAGTGTGCTTATACCTTTATATAAATCTTCCCATTGATTATCTTGTCCATAAATATATACTCCCTTGTTAGTAGCAACATATAGATTGCCCCCAGAATCCAATTTAATATCTCTTATATTTTTACTCAACAGACCTTGATCATTAAATCTCTGCCAATTTTTTACATCCTTAGATATATAGATACCTTTTTGAGTTGCCAGATATATATTCTTATCTGGTTTATCCAAAATTAATATGGAATTTATAAGATTGGAGCCAGATATGAGTTCCTCATATTCAACTGACTCTGAATCTTCCGGAGATTCTTGTTCAACTTGTTCTTCTTGGGTTATCACAAATAATCGCTCAAAACTATCTAAGGAATTATCAGTCTTAAAAAGGCCATTTGAGTCTGCTATGTATATTAAATTTTTACTGCCTTCATCTATGGCTAAGGCAGTAATTCGGTCATTGCCTAAGTTACCTGCTTTATGCCATGTTTTTCCATTATCGTTTGAATTAAATAAACCGGAGTTTGTTCCGATAAGGATTTGACTATTTGGATAATTCAACCCAACGCAAGTGACATTATTTTCTAAAATACTCAAGCCTCCAAAAATTTTTTTAACCGCCCCTTTTGAATTTAAATACAACCCCTCTTGGCTGGCGATAAAAACACTTCCGTTTTTATCTAGCTCTATAGTATTTATTGCCGTTTTTATATTGGGAATTTTTTGCCAATTTAATCCTCTATCTTTACTCATATAAAGTGCCCCAGGTGTGCCTATATATAAAGTATCAGGGGATTGCTGGTCTATTTTAATACAGTTAATTTGATTTTCTTTTATACCTGAGACTTGAGTAAAGACAACATCTGCTAAAAGGTGGGGAATTAAAATTATTAAAACGATTTGCGTCAAGGATAGGTTTATAAAAAATTGTTTTTTCATAAATGGATTTGTTAAATTCAAAATAAGTATAACATATATATTGCGATTTGTCAAATTAGATTTGCAGAAAAATGAAATAACCAAAATTTCCAATAACCTTTTATAAATAATGAGTTATGTTAAATTTATTCCTGTATAAATAAGAAATTTTGATTTTTAAGGAAATTTATTTGTAAATTATGAAAAAAATCCTTGACAATTTAGGCCTATCATGCTATATTTAAAATAGTTGATTTAATTTGGAGGCCCAGATGCAGATCGGAAAACAGATAAAGGATTTAAGGAAGGCAAAAGGATTAACTCTCCAGGAGTTATCCAAGGCCTCTGGCGTTGCCTTGGCAAGCTTAAGCCGCATTGAAAACGGTCGAATGACCGGGACTTTAGAGTCGCACATGAATATTGCCAAGGCCTTAGGTATTTCGCTTGCCCAGCTTTATAGCAATATTATAATGGAAGATAAAAATATTGATCTCCAATCCAAAAAGGAGCGTTCTGATGTATTTGTGCATAGCGACAAATCCTCTTATGAAATACTGACCAGTAAAGTCTTGAGTAAAAAGATGATGCCGATTATGCTTAAGATTGAGGTAGGCGGAAAGACGCCACAAGAAGAAACCAGGCCGGGCACAGAAAAATTTATCTATATTATTAAAGGTAGGATTGAGGCAGTAATTTCTGAAAAAAGTTATGAACTTGGCGAAAGAGACAGTTTATATTTCGATGCGTCTCTGCCCCATTTCTATAAAAATAAAACTAAAACCCTGGCGCAGTTTATTTGTGTTATCAGTCCACCCGCATTATAATTTAAAACTTAAACGGAGGTTCTTATGCCTAAACAAATATTGATAAGTGATGATGACGCAGGAGTGCGGGAATCGCTGAGTTTGATTTTAGGTAAAGATTATGAATTGATTTTTACTAAGAATGGCCAGGAGTGCCTGGAATATTTAAAAGAAGCTAAAGTGCCGGAGTTGATCTTGTTGGATATCAAGATGCCTAAAATAAGCGGATTAGAGATATTAAAACAGATTAAAAAATTAAATCCCACCCAAAAAGTGATTATCGTAACCGGCTATAAGACTGTCGAAACCGCTACTGAGGCAATTAAAGCCGGTGCCCTCGACTATATAGTCAAACCCTTCCAAAAACAAGAAATCCTAAATAAAATAAAACTTTTTATATAAGACTTAGGTTATTTCTAGGAATTGAATTAGAGAGAGCCTTCTTTGTAGAGGTCTATGGTTGCCTCAACTATGACTGGGTCAAATTGGATGCCGCTAAATTTCTTCAGTTCTTCGATGGCTTCATATTTGCTCAAGGATAGCCGATACGGCCGGTCGCTGGTCATAGCATCATAGGCATCGGCAATACGGATTATACGCGCTGGCAGAGGAATGTCACTGCCTCTTTTTCCTTCGGGATAACCTGTGCCGTCGAAATTTTCATGATGGTATTTTACTCCCAAGATTGGTTCGCCTAATTCCTTTATGGGTTGTAAGATAGTTACCCCGATTATAGCGTGTTGCTTGATCTTATCTAGCTCTTCAGCGTCGAGCTTTCCCTTCTTTCCCAAGATTGACTCAGGCACACCAATCTTTCCAATATCGTGAAGAAGCCCAGCAATGCGTAGATTCTCTACGAAATTATCTGCTGAGCTAATCTTTCTTTTGGCAATAAGTTTTTTGGCAATAGCCAAACTGTATTCCGTAACCCTCTGGGTATGACCATGGGTATAGTGGTCTTTGGCATCGATGGCGGCTGTCATGGCAATGGCGGTATGGATAAACAGACGGTGGTTTCTATCCACTTCGAACTGTAAATTTTCGAATAATTCCGCATTTTTTATGGCCATAGACACATTATTGGATAAAGCCACAAAAAAATTAAGCTCATCCTGGAGGAATCTTTTGCCCGACCTTTTCTTACCCAAAAGCATAACTCCTAATAAGTCTTGCTGGAAGAAAATCGGGAGGGCGACAACTGCCCCGAAGCCAAGCATCTGATGTCTTGCCTCAATTATGGTGTTCTTTAGATGTTTGTGACGACTGACAAAGCTTTTTTTCAGAAATACATTTATGCGCTCATTGGTCAAAATCGTATCTTTTAGGCCCTCGTAATTATCTCTATTGCGGAAAAATTTAATCAACCCTTTCTCAGACTCGACCCTGGCAAAACCTGCGGGGATTTTTAAGCCACGCTGGCCCCGGGAAATCGTCAGGATATAGGAATTACGCTCTTTATCGTAAAGCAATATCCCGGCATGATGCAGACGCACCTTATTGACGATATTGCGCACAATCATCTTAATCAGGGTATTGTGATTGTGCACCAGGATCATACTCTTGGCTGCGCTTTCCAGTTCTAATTTATAATCTATCAGTCCCATTTTTTATTTTTAGGGCGTCACACCTGCCTGCCGGCAGGCAGGAAAGTGCCGCCCTTAGGCTGGAACGATTTTTGTGACAGCCTTTTTATTTTAGTTTTGCTGCCTCTTTTAAGACAACTTGTTCCAGTTCTTCTAAGATTAAGGGTTTATGGATGTAGCCTTTTGCTCCCAGCTCTTTTGCCCTATCCATCGCCTCTTTATCCTCAATGCCGGTAACCATAATCACCCTTATATCGCCTGAAATCTGCATTACCTTTTCCAGAACCTCCAGGCCATCCATACCTTCCATTTTTATATCCAGAAGCATGATGTCGGGCTTATCGCTTTGAATGATCTCCAGGGCCTCTGGGCCATTAGAGGCAGTGGTAACATCAAATTTTCTTTTCCTAAAAAAGTTCTTGCCGAATTCCGTAACATCCTGCTCGTCATCAACAATAAGTAATTTGGGCATATTTTTACTCCGCGTTTTTTTTATTAATTTTACTATAACTCAAAAAATCAATTTTGACAAGCAAAAAGAAAAAGGGCAAGTTTTATCTTGCCCTTTTTTACTTTTTATTTTTTAATTTTTATTTTATTTTAATACATATCTCCGCCGCCATAACCGCCGCCGCCTGGTGGCATCATGGAAGCAGCCTTTTCTCTCTCGGGCTTCTCGGTTACTAATACCTCTGTCGTCAATAAGAGCGCGGCAATACTAGAGGCATTCTGTAACGCGGTGCGCGCAACCTTTGTAGGATCAACTACGCCAGCTTCAATCATATCCACATAAGCATCCTGATTGACGTCATAACCTACGTTGGTCTTCTCGCCCTTTACTCTTTGTACGACCACAGACCCCTCTAGGCCTGCGTTATGGGCTAATTGCCTGATCGGCTCTTCCAAGGCGCGTTTTACAATCTCGATACCAATCTTTTCGTCGCCTTCTATTTTTAGTTTGTCTACGGCATTCATTGCTCTTAATAACCCCACGCCACCGCCGGGGATTATGCCTTCCTCAACTGCTGCGCGGGTGGCATGAAGCGCGTCTTCCACGCGTGCCTTTTTCTCCTTCATTTCTGTCTCAGTAGCAGCACCCACGTTAATAACCGCAACTCCCCCGGCTATTTTTGCTAATCTCTCTTGTAATTTTTCTTTGTCGTAATCAGAATCGTTTTCTTCAATCTGCTTCTTTATTTGAGCTATTCTACCGTTGATAGCGCCGGTCTTGCCTGCGCCTTCAACTATCGTGGTATTATCTTTATCTACTTTTACCCTCTTTGCCCTGCCTAATTCCTCGAGGGCGACATTTTCTAGCTTTATCCCTAAATCTTCGGTGATGGCCTTACCGCCGGTTAAAACCGCGATATCTTCAAGCATGGCTTTTCTGCGGTCACCGTAACCAGGCGCTTTAACCGCACAGCAAGTTAAGATGCCGCGAATCTTATTTACTACTAATGTTGCCAATGCCTCGCCTTCTACTTCTTCTGCGACAATCAGAATGGGTTTTCCGGTCTTGGCAATCTTCTCTAATAGAGGCAACATATCCTTTATTGAGGAAATCTTCTTTTCATAAATCAGGATATAAGGTTCCTCTAAACTAACCTCCATCCGCTCAGCGTCAGTAACGAAATAGGGCGAAAGGTATCCTTGGTCAAACTGCATACCCTCAACAGTCTCTAAGGTAGTAGCCATTGATTTTGCCTCTTCCACAGTAATGACCCCGTCTTTCCCAACCTTATCCATGGCATCAGCAATGAGATTTCCTATGGCGGTATCGCAATTTGCAGCAATAGAAGCTACTTGTGCAATCTCCTTTTTATCCTTAATGGGTGTAGAGAGTTTCTTCAGTTCATCCACAATCTTTTCCACTGCCTTCTCAATACCACGCTTTAGAGCCATGGGATTGGCACCGGCAGTAACGTTCTTCAGGCCTTCTTTAAAAATTGCCTCAGCCAATATTGTAGCCGTAGTAGTACCATCGCCGGCAGTATCCGAGGTCTTTTCTGCCACCTCTTTTACCATCTGTGCGCCCATATTCTCATAGGGGTCTTCTAAGTCTATCTCTTTGGCTACGGTAACGCCGTCCTTGGTAATGGTCGGTGAACCAAATTTCTTGTCTAAGACCACGTTTCTGCCCTTAGGCCCTAAAGTGACCTTTACGGCGCTGGCTAATTTCTCAACCCCTTTTAGGATTTGCCTGCGCGCGTCCTCACTGAATAAAAGTTGTTTTGCCATATTATTGCCTCCTTAAATGAGCCCATAACTTACGGAGCTCGTAAGAGTGACGTAAGTTATTTGGGCGAATTAAATCCTTGACATCTTTGATGTCAAGGATGTCCTCACTTATTTTTTTATAATTGCAAAAATATCCTCTTCTCTCATAATTAAATATTCATCGCCTTCTTTAGTAGTAACCTCAGTGCCTGAATATTTGCCGTAGAGAACCTTATCTCCAGCCTTGACCTCTAAAGGAACCCTGGTGCCGTTGTCTAGGACTTTGCCTTTACCTACTGCTATTACTTCTCCTTCTTGAGGTTTTTCCTTTGCCGTATCCGGCAGAACTATACCGCCCCTGGTCTTGTCTTCTGCCTCTAAAGACTTAATTAATACGCGGTCTCCTAATGGTTGAATTGACATCTTTACACCTCCTTAAATGAGCACTTGACTTATGGAGCACGCAGTACCCTGAGAAATTCGGAGAATTTCCAGGACTATGTCCCTGAAATTGCTTTGCAATTTCTAGGGGCGACATAAGTCAATCTTCTTTGAGATACTTCTTTGATTGTGCGAATTTAATCCCCCACCACTTTTTGTAATTGGTGTGTATTTCAAATTCAAGATATTGTTGAAAGATTTACCTTTAATTTATCTCGGCTACTTTTTCAAAAAGTGGTGGGGGATAAGTTCGGACTAATCCTTGACAAGCTTGTCAAGGATGTCTTCACTTATTTTAGCACTCTAGTGTCAAGAGTGCTGATTATAAGACAAAAAAATAGTTTGTCAAGGAAAAATTAGCAGCTGCTGTTTAATTTTTTCCTGATGCCGAATAAACTTATTCAGCGCAAGCAAAAATTGCTAACTAGCGTTTAATTTTTGATTGATGCCGCAAATACTTTTGCGGCGCAAGAATTTGCCGGCTGGCGTTTAAATTTTTTCCCGAATGTAGCGTCTCTTTGAAGTATCGCTTCGGGATCCCGAAGGATGGCTAAATAAATTCGCTTCATTCGGGGCTTGATGCCGAAAAGGCTTTTTCGGCGCAAGTATTTTTTAAAGGTTCGTATGTGCTTTATTATAAATGAGATTCAGCCCTTTAAGCGTTAAGTCCTTGTCTATCTCGTCTATCTGCCTGCAGTAAGAACCTATTAAATTGATATTGCCTCCAGTCCCAATAACCTTGGCATTTTTACCGATTTCATTCTTTATTCTCTTAGACAAATCATCAGCTAACGCGGCAAACCCATAGATTATTCCGCTTAACATGCTGTTTTTTGTATCCCTGCCGATGAATTCCCGGGGCCTTTCTAATCTTATCTTGGGTAATAGCGCTGTGCGTTCGGCGAGGGCATCTAAAGAAATATCCAGACCTGGTAGAATCATTCCACCTAGGTATTCTTTATTCTTTGACACCACATCAAAGGTAATCGCCGTACCAAAATCCACAACAATTACAGGTGCGCCATAAAATTCGGCTGCTGCCAGCCCGTTAACTAAACGGTCCTGGCCCACTTGTTTAGGTTTTCGGTAGAGATTCTTTATCGGCACAACCATATCCTTACCTAATATATAGGGCTTTTTACCTAATAACCTTTTTAAGTCCTTTTCTAAAATCCTGGTAGCAGCTGGCACCACGCTACAGATAATCGCATCAGTAATCTTATATTTATTAAATATCTTTTTAAGAGCTCTTGAGTATGACTTTTCTTTTGTAGGGACAGAATGCCTCTTGAGCAGACGCCTACCTAGAAAAACCCCCAGGCTTATACTGGTATTACCTATATCAATAGCCAGTAACATTATTGAGCTCACTTAACCTTTCTTTAATTCCTTAATTTTATCCCTGAGCATAGCCGCCTGTTCAAATTGTAGGTTTCTGGCTGCCAATTCCATCTCATGTTCCAATTCTGAAATTAATAAATTTAGTTCGTACTCATCTTCGGAAAGAGCCGTTGCGTTTAGCACTAATTCCTCTGCTTTTTCATAAGCCTCGATGCTTTCTCGGATCGCCTTCTTGATTGTCTGCGGTTTAATATTATTGGCCCTGTTAAACTCAAGTTGAATATCCCGCCTTCTGTTGCTTTCGCTCATGGCTTTTTTCATCGAATCAGTAATTTTATCGGCATACATAACCACGGCACCGTTTATGTGTCTAGCGGTTCTACCGGCTACCTGAGTTAGAGAGGTGGCTGAACGTAAAAACCCCTCTTTATCCGCATCTAATATTGCCACCAACGAAACCTCTGGCAAATCCAGGCCTTCCCGAAGTAGATTAATCCCTACCAGACAGTCAAATTCCTGCCTCCTCAGGTCTCTTAAAATCTTTGTCCGCTCAATTGTATTTATCTCTGAATGGATATAGCGCACAGACAGGCCTTTTTCTTTTAAATAAAAACTCAAATCTTCGGACATGCGTTTGGTCAACGTGGTAACCAAAACTCTCTCATTTACTGCGCTCCTTTGTTTTATCAGCTCAATCAGGTCTTCGATTTGACCCTTGGTTTTTTTCACGATAATCTGGGGGTCTACCAAACCAGTAGGCCTAATTATCTGCTCAACGACCTTGCCTTCTGATTTCTTTATCTCAAACTCCGCAGGGGTGGCGGAAATAAATATGGTTTGATCAACTAAACCCATAAATTCGTCGAATTTTAATGGCCTATTATCAAGGCATGATGGCAATCTAAAACCAAACTCAACCAGGGTTTCTTTCCTGGCCTTATCGCCCTCATACATCCCTCTTATCTGGGGGACAGTTACATGTGACTCATCTATAATAGTTAAAAAATCCCGAATGCCGTGTCTCTTAGAAGCGTTGCTTCGGGATCCCGATGATTCTCTATTTAAATTGCTCCATTCGGGATCTTTGGGAAAATAGTCAATTAAACAATACGGCCGCTCGCCCGCTAATCTACCTGATAAGTGCCGCGAATAATTTTCAATACCATGGCAATAACCGATTTCCTTAAGCATCTCTATATCGTATCTGGTGCGGCTTTCCAGACGCTGGGCCTCTAAGAGCTTATTCTGCATTTTTAATTCTTTTAGCCTATCGGTCAGCTCCCACTCAATAGATTTGATGGCCTTGGTAATTCTGTCAGCCGAAACAAGAAAATGCTTTGCCGGATAAATCCCAATCTTTTCCCTATTCTCTATAACCTCACCCGTTAGCGGATGTATTTCATAAATCCCTTCCAGGGTTTCGGTGGAAAAATCCAATCTGATGGCGGTCTCCTTATAGGCAGGAAACACTTCTACTACATCTCCCCGCACGCGGAATTTTCCTCTGGAGAACTCAAAATCATTTCTTTCATATTGGATGGCGATTAATCTGGAAAGAACCTGGTCTCTATCTATAGTTTGACCCTTTTCTAAATAAAGGAAAAAGTCCTGGTAGTCCTGGGGTGAGCCAAGATTATAAATACAGGAAACACTAGCCACAATGATAACGTCTCTTCTGGTCATGAGGGAGCTGGTAGCAGAAAGCCTCAATGCATCCAGCCTTTCATTTATTGAGGCATCCTTTTCAATGTAGGTGTCGGTTGCGGGGATATAGGCCTCTGGCTGATAATAATCATAATAACTGACAAAATACTCTACTGCGTTATGGGGAAAGAATTCCTTAAATTCGCCGTATAGTTGCGCCGCCAGGGTCTTGTTGTGAGAGATTACTAAAGTCGGCCTATTGATTTTGGCAATAACATTGGCCAGGCTGAAGGTTTTGCCTGAACCGGTTACGCCTAATAGAGTCTCGAATTTCTTTTTGGCAAGTAAACCCTCGGTGAGTTCTTTAATTGCCCTGGGCTGGTCACCACAGGGCTTGAATTCTGAAACTAACTTAAAACTGGACATATTTTAAATTTTCAATGAGCACACGACTTACGGAGTCGGAGACGACGTAAGTCGTTCTACTCTGAATCGCTACTATGTTTGTGCGAATTGAACCCCCCACCACTTTTTGAAAACGTATCTGATATAATTGAAGGATTAATTTCGTAATCAAGCCTAATATTTAGAAATCCAGTACTTCAACAAAAAGTGGTGGGGGGTCAAATTCAGACATATAACTTATGTCGCTATGCTCCATAAGTTATGTCTTCATATGACTTCCAAACTCATATCAATTGCCTGTGCTGAATCGGTTAAACTTCCAATAGAAATAAAATCAACACCTGTTTTAGCAATTGCACGGATATTCTTTAAATTAATCCCCCCGGAAGCCTCTAATTTGGTTCTTGAGGAAAATAAGTCTCTTAGCTGGACTGCTTTTTTTATTTGCGCCAAATTCATATTGTCTAACATAATAATATCCGGAGATAAAATTAACGCCTCTTTCAATTCTTTTAGGTCATTTATTTCTATTTCGCTTATCATTTTTTTTCTTTTTGCTTTTTTTATTGCCCTATTTACTACCGACCACTGACTATTGACTACCTTTAAATGATTATCCTTTATGAGTACCTGGTCATAAAGCCCAATGCGGTGATTATAACCACCGCCACGGCTTACTGCGTATTTCTCTAACAGCCGTAGCCCCGGTATAGTCTTACGCGTATCCATAATTTTTACGCCGTATGGCCGGACTGCCTTAACAAACCTGTTTGTCAGGGTGGCTATACCACAAAGATGACTTAGCATATTCAGGCCACTGCGTTCCGCCATAAGCATGGGTTTGGCGAGACCTTTAATTCTGGCAATTACTCTTCCCTTTCTTACGAAATCGCCATCCAAAAATTTTGCCTTAAACATGATATTGCTGTCTAATGTTTTAAAAAACAATTTGCAAATTTCCAAGCCGCAAATTAAAGTATCTTCTTTTGCCAGAATAATTGCCTCAACCTTCTTATCTTTAGGGATTAATAAATCAGTGGTGATATCCCTTTCTCCTATATCTTCCGAAAGAGATTTTTTTATGGTAGATAATATTTCTTTCCTATTTAAAAGCATTTTGTATCTGCCTTAATTTATTTAGGGACTCATCCAAATCCTGTTTTTTTATCTTCTCTTTATCAACTATATCACGAGGTGCCCTTTTTAAGAAATCCCTATTTTTCAAGTTTTTGCTTATCCTGTCTAATTGAGCCTTTAATTCCTTGACCTGTTTATCTATCCTTTCATTTTCTTTTTCGAAATCTATCAGTCCCTCAAGAGGGACAAATACCTGAAAGTTCTTTATCAGGGCTACAACGGCATGGGTGGGTTTTTTCAGACCTAGGCCTAATTTTATCGATTCTAATTTCAATATGTTGGATAAATATCCTGACAGCTCCTCGAGTACATGCCTGTCTTTTTTATCGGATGCCGCGATTATCAGACTAATCTTTTTGGAATTGTCGATGTTTAAGTGTTTTCTTAAATTTCTAATGGTAGTGACGATTTCAAAAAATAAGTCCATCTTCTTATCGACTGATTTATCTATTAAATCTTTCTGTAGGTGCGGCCATGCCTTTATCATTATGGATTCTTTAGCGCCTGGTAATCTCTGCCAGAGTTCCTCGCTAATATAGGGCATAAAGGGATGTAACAGCCTTAAAGACTTTTCTAATACCTTATAAATAACAATCTGAGTAATTTTATCTTCGATATTAAACTTGGCCAATTCCAGATACCAGTCACAAAATTCATGCCAGAAGAATTCGTACAATTGTTTTGCCGCATCATTAAAATGGAAGTTATTCAATCTTTTTTCTACATAATCTAATGTATGGTAGAGCCGGCTCAAGACCCAGCGCTCCGGAAGTTTGAGATTTTCTTTATTAAAAACTTGACACAAATCAACATTATTATAATCCTGCTTTAAATTCATAATCACAAATCGAGTTGCATTCCAAATTTTGTTGGCAAAATTCCTTCCCGATTGGAACTTCTCTTCTGCCAGAAAGATATCCTGGCCAGTGGCAGTGGCTGTAATCAGGGTATACCTTAATGCGTCTGTTCCGTATTCGTCAATTATATTTAATGGATCAATAACATTACCAAGGGACTTTGACATCTTTTTACCGGTAATGTCCCGCACTGTGCCGTGGATATAGACTTCACTAAATGGGATGTCATTCATA
>Ga0315289_10005213_pt1 | contig 19242 bp, 20 predicted proteins | sample YL17G11_40_MG_FD_203452 | JGI IMG/M metagenome (GOLD analysis project Ga0315289, IMG submission 203452) | Sediment microbial communities from Yellowstone Lake, YNP, Wyoming, USA - YL17G11_40 | ecosystem: Environmental > Aquatic > Freshwater > Lake > Sediment | place: USA: Wyoming | collected...
GGACAAGTTTGGTCTTCTCCAGCAATTTACGGAAACAAACTGTATTTTGGAGCTAACGACTGGAACGTCTACTGCTTTGAGCAATCTTCTGCAGGCACTACATACTACAATATACCTGCTCCTTCGCCGATCGCTACGCCAACTCCTTCACCATCGCCCACTGTTACGCCAACTCCTTCACCATCACCCACTATTGCACCCACCCCGTCACCTTCCGCCGTTATTACGCCAACTCCATCGCCCTCACCCTCAATTACGCCAGTCCCATCAGTTGCAGGGTTATTCATGCCCTTTGAAATGGTATATTCTGGAATTGCTGTGGTGACCGTAGCTTTAGTCGTTGCAATAGCAGCTCTGGTGCTTGGGCTTCGCAAACGCAAGTAAACACAAAAAAACCAAACTCTTTCCTTTTTTTCTTTAGTTGCATAGGCAAAAAACAGGGGCTGAGTGGGCTCTGGCGGTTAAACTCCTAAAGTGGTAGCAAGGGATTTTCATTCTCTCTCCTAAAATTTTCTGTCCGCCAGAGCCCCAGCAAACCCTTCGTATTAGCAAGGCGCAATTCACGCTACAGTTGACTCTATTTATAGAGGGGGGTAGGCGCCTGTAGAGCAGTAGACGCTAAATCAAAGTGCAGTCGTCATATTTGGAGCCTAATAGTAATAGTATGCAGTTACCTATAGGGGGTAGGTCAAAGCTCCTTCCAGCACAAAAAAGGGTGGGGAGGGGGTAGGCAAAAGGTAGGCTACCTATCAGAGGTCAAACCCAGCGGCATTAAATTCTATATAATAGGGGCTATAGTCTTTTCCGAGCACTAGAGCGTTTGCTTCGACAAAAAAGAGAGAAGGGAAGCTAACTGATTATTTTCCCATGACTTTCTTCGCGGCGATTTCTATGTCTTCAGATTTGATGGTTTTTCTTCCAGCGTGCATCGCAAAGTCTAAGGCTTCCTTGGCGATTTTAACGCCGATTTCCTCTAAGGCTTTAGCGAGTTCTTTGGCTGCGGCTTCACTTACTCTGTCAGCGCCAGCTTTCTTGCATAATCTGTGCATGGGAGCTACTGCTAATTCTAAATCGGCCATAAAGACCCTCTGCAGCTTCTTTTTCTTTTTAAAGCAATATTTAACCTTTTTTGTCCCAAATTTCTTTAAATTGCCCAGTAACATGGTTTTTTTCACAGGAAAAAAGAAAATTTTAAAGCACCCCGCATGATATATTGGCGGCTAAGGTGTCTTCAAAATGAAGCTAGTAGACGCACACATTCACCTTTCAGACCCAAAATACACTGGGCACACGGATGAACTAGTAGAAGACGCCAAAAACGCAGGCGTTGCAGCGTTGGTTTCTAACGCAATGGACCTTGCGACAAGCATCGAAGCAATAAAGCTGTCCGAAAAGTATCCCGACTTAGTGTACGTTGCCTTGGGAATTCACCCGTGGAACGTGAACGTGCTCAAACCTAACGAACTCGAAGAAACCCTGAAGCTGATTTCTAGGCAGAACCAAAAGAAATCCATCGTCGCCATCGGAGAAATCGGCTTAGACTGCAAGTACGAAGCGATATGGGACCAACAAATCATGGTCTTCGACAAGATGCTGCGCTTGGCAGAACAGCTTGACCTGCCAGTTATTATTCATTCGCGGGGAACAACCGAGTTTATCGTGGACATGCTCCCATCATACAACCTTAAACGTGTATTGCTCCACTGGTTCAGCCACCCCATGAGTGCCCTGTACAAAGCCATAGAACACGACTACTACATCACCGAAGGGCCACCAGTAGCGTACTCAAACGGCATACGCGAAGTCGTAACCCAAACCCCGTTAACTAACTTATTGACGGAGACCGACGGTCCAGTGCTGTTCAGGAAATCACCCTTCAACGGGCAAATGACGAAACCCTCCTTCATAGGCGAAGTTGTGCGCGCAATTGCTGACGTCAAGAAAATGGCTGCCGAAGACGTTGCAGATCAGATTATTCGCAACTTTGAAACTTTCTTCAACATAAAACTCAGCTGACAACGGCATTCTGATTTTGCGTTTTTCTGCCTGATTCGTACGATTGAGGCGTAAGCTTAAATTAAGCCTCGCTTCTATTGAGAGTTTGCTTTTACGCCTTTCAAGCGTTGAAGACCAAACAAGACTCATAGTAATGTATGACCGGAGGAATAATGGTTGGGAAAAGTAAAGACGGAACAGGTAAAGCGCTTAGCTAAGGAACTTATCACACGTTACCCCGACAAGTTCACCACCAATTTTGACGACAACAAACACATGGTGCACCAGCTTACAGAGGGCGCAACGACGAGAGTGCGAAACCAAGTTGCTGGCTACATAACTAGGACAGTCACATTGAATCAACACAGTTCCATAATTGAAGAAGTTCTCGAAGAGGGAACTGACGAAGAGTAGGAAGCGTAGCCTGGAAAATACCTTATGATGGACGAGTACAGGCGCGGATGGGCGCTAAGGTACCTTCGCGAAGCCAAAGCCGAACTGGAAGCAGCGCGGAAGATACCATACATGGCACCAAGCCTGATGCTGGAAGCCATCCGAAAAGCCCGAAACGCCATCTACTACAGCCTAGGCGAACCCGCATTCATAGAAATTCTCGTTCGCGAAGAGATAGGAAAACCTAAACCTGCAAACGACGTCATTCTGCGTTTTCTAATCGAGATTGAGACGACTGTGCAGCAGCTCGCACAATTGGAAGAAGTGAATGCGGACGCCATGATGAAGCAGGCAGACACTCTTGTACAGGTGGCTTCCGAGTTCGTTGAAACCTTGACGGAAGAAAAATTAGACAGTTAACTTATTCGCATTTTCTACAGTTGCATCAACCTTTTTGCACCGCGTTTTTCAGGGAGTTTTATTAGCTCTCGTTCGTTACAGACTTTATTAGCGCTGGAGAGTCAAACCCTTTAACGGTCACTGGTTAAATGATTCAGACAAAAAACAAAAAGCAACTGATAGAAAACGGCGAAACCGAGCTGGTTAGGCGAGCAAGGGCTTTAGCCTTGCAAAGCCTCGAATGTGCTTTGAACGCTGTTGACCCAAAACAATTGTTACACTCCAAACTCTCATTAAAGAGATCGAATCTCCGCGTGGACGGTTCTTCTTTTGACCTGAAAAATTTCAGGAATATCTATGTGGTGGGCGGTGGCAAGGCAAGCGGTTTAATGGCTGAGGCATTGGAAGAGATTCTGGGCAAACAAATCACTGCAGGAATCGTCAACGTTCCTTATGGAAGCAAACAAAAGACTCGCGCCATAGAACTTCACGAAGCTAGTCACCCTGTTCCAGACCAAGCTGGCGTTGAAGGGACTCAGAGGATGATAAAAATCGCGGAACAAGCAGACAAAGATGATTTTGTCATATGCTTGATTTCGGGCGGTGGCTCAAGCCTCATGCCCCTGCCCCGAGAAGGTGTTTCTCTCGAAGACAAGCGGGAACTCACAGGTGCCTTGTTGAAGAGCGGCGCTACCATAAACGAAATTAACGTCGTCCGAAAACACCTTTCAGATTTCAAAGGCGGGTGGCTCGCCAAAAAAGCTTATCCTGCCGCAGTCCTGAATCTTATCCTCTCGGATGTAGTCGGTGACTCTCTGGATTCCATCGCGTCTGGTCCAACCGTTCCTGACTCTTCAACTTTTGCTGACGCCAAAGGGGTGTTGGAAAAATACGGCTTATGGGAAAATGCTCCGTTTTCTGTTCGCAAAGTCTTGTTCGAAGGTACAAAGGGTCTTATTGCGGAAACGCCGAAGGCTGGAGATCCCGCTTTTGAGAAAGTTTACAATGTGGTGGTGGGAAATAACCAAACCGCTAGTGAAGCCGCAGTTGACTACTTGAAGTCGGACGGGCTGAACACGTTTTTGTTAACCGCTACTTTGGAGGGAGAAGCAAAGCATGTGGGAACAGAGCTCGCGGCATTGGCTCGCGAAGTTGCGGCTTCTGGCCACCCCGTTCACAAGCCTGCTGGCATAGTTGTTGGTGGAGAAACAACAGTTACGGTTACTGGAAAAGGCTTGGGCGGAAGAAATCAGGAACTAGCTTTGGCAGCCGCCTTAAAGCTCAAGAATGCTGAAGCTTGCGTGTTGGCTTCTCTAAGCACGGATGGCGTTGATGGACCGACAGATGCCGCAGGCGCAATCGTTGACGGATTCACTTTAACGAGGGCAGCACGGTTGGGGTTGAATCCTGAAGAGTTTTTAGTTGACAATAATTCTTACCATTTCTTTTCGAAACTGGAAGATTTGATTGTTACGGGGCAGACGGGTACGAATGTTAACGATATATCTGTGATTGTGGTTCTCTAAACCGTGAGCGGGAAGCGAAGATGGCTGTTACTTTGAAGTTCATTGGCGCATTGCGTCACGTTTCAGGCGTTGAAAAGCTTGCCTTAAACTGCAAGGATGGCGCTTCGCTAATGGATTTGGTGAACGAGGTAACCAAAAATGTGCCCGCGCTCAGGCGAAGCCTGCTTGACGAGCAGCTTGGAGAGCCCAAGCCTAACGCGTTGATTCTTGTGAACGGCAGAGAAATCAGCGTGCTAAACGGCTTAGAAACGAAAGTAAAGGATGGGGACGAAGTAGTTTTCGTTCCCGTTGTGCACGGAGGCTAAACGTGCCAGTCCCAATAATCACCCTGACAACGGATTTCGAGTTAAAAGACCCATATGTGGCGGAAATGAAAGCCGCCATTCTGAGCATTTGCCCTAGCGCCGTCATAGTTGACATAACGCATGAAGTGGAAAAATTCAACGTACGTATGGGGGCTTACATGCTGGCTTCGGCATCGCCATACTTTCCCGAGGGCACGGTTCATGTGGCTGTTGTAGACCCAGGCGTTGGCACTAAAAGACGCCCCATTATAGTGCAGGCGGCGCGCAGTTTCTTCGTCGGACCAGACAATGGCTTGTTAATCTTGGCGGCTGAGGCCCAAGGCATAAAGCGCATGCACGAAATAGCTAGCCGACGATTTATGTTGCCTCATGTTTCCCGCACCTTTCATGGGCGAGACATTTTTGCTCCTGCCGCAGCCCACTTGGCAAAGGGCGTTCCCATTGACGAATTTGGTCCCGAAATAACTGCGGTCGCAAAACCAAAGTTTACCAAGGTCACGCGAGGCAAAGATGCCTTGATTGGTGAGGTCTTGCATGTGGATGGTTTTGGAAACATAATCACCAACGTACGCGCCAAAGATCTAGAGAACCTAAAGGAAGGCGCATTGCAAGCTGAATTGCATCAATTCGAATTTCAGTTGAAGTTTTCCAAGACCTACGCGGAAGCCAAGCCTCAAGAGCCCATAGCCCTCATAGGAAGCCACAATTACCTTGAGATAGCCCTGAACCAAGACAACGCAGCCATCAAGTTCCAAGCAAAAGCCGGCGACAAAATTACGCTATCAGTTGCCTGAGCCCTCACAACCACTCAACCGCAACTTGAACCTATATAATGGGAGGGATTAGTCTCCGAGAGCACAGCAGAGTAGAGCAAGCAAGAAACTCTTTTAAACTAACTCCAACTCCACTATTAGTAGCCCTTCCTCACGAAACTACAAGGTGTACAATGTGGAGAAAAAAGTGCAAATTCTAGGCTTCGTCGGAAGTCTGCGCAAAGGTTCCTTCAATAAAGCGCTCATGCGCGCTGCTTTAGAACTTACGCCAGAAAATGCTGAAATTGAAGTTTTTGACCTGGAAGGAGTTCCCCCGTTTAACCAAGATTTGGAAAACCAGCCACCGCAGATAGTTAAGGACTTCAAGGCAAAAATCAAAGCGGCAGATGCGCTCCTGATAGCCACGCCGGAATACAACTACTCGATTCCCGGCGTTTTGAAAAACGCGATTGACTGGGCTTCCCGACCTTACGTGGACAAAGTCTTCAACGGCAAACCTGTTGCAATCATGAGCGCGTCAATTGGGCGACTTGGTGGTGCACGAGCGCAGTATCATCTGCGGCAATCGTTCGTGTTTCTAAATATGTATCCACTGAACAGTCCCGAAGTCATGTTGTCGTTCGCCAAGGAAACCATAGATGAAAACGGCAACCTAACCAACAAGGACACACGCACGCTGATTAAACAGCTGCTGGAAGAACTAGTAAAGTGGACAATGCAACTTAAAGCGAAAACTTGACACTGTCAAAAGGGCAGTTTTCTCATTTTACATGCAAACGAATTGTACACGCCCGACACTTCAATAGCGGGCAAAGAGTAGAACAGTACTGTCCTAAGAAATAGCACAGCTTGTTCCAAGGCATGGCGATAAATAGCAACTCCCAGATAGTTGCAGTCGGTGAAAAAAATTGCAGCATCCAAAACTTGTGTCCCTCATTGTGATGCTAACTATCTTCGCCAGCGTTGGCGGAACAAGTTGGGCACTGATGAACTCACACGCAAATCCCGAAATACCCACCCAAGAACTGGCACGCGACGCCGCCATGGCTTACATAAAAAACAACCACCCGCAGACAGAGCAGTTCATGAACAACTTGGCTTGGACAGGCGGAAGAATAGACACGGAGCTCTTAGGCGCAGAAACCTACACTTACCAGAGCCAAGGATGGAACGTTACCCTTCACTACCCGGTAGTGGCACATCCCGTCTACAGTGTCACAGTCGACTATTCTACCGCATCCACCGGCGTCTCAATACCTTACAGAGTAATTTGGCAAGGCACTTGGGAAAACGGATGTGCCACTGAGACGAGTTACGTCTTTGCTCAGTAGAGCCCCTCTCGAAGCTTCAGCAAAGAAGTAATTCGCCTCAGCCCTTATTTTTTCTCTTAATTTTCAGGATCATGAAAGTCTTTAAGTTACAACGTGACATACTACGAGCAACGCAAACGAAAGAAAGACCTGTAAGCATCATGGAGGATGCGTTAGAATTCGAGTCATCAGCGACTTGCACATTCACAGCCGCTTTAGTCGGGCAACAAGCCAGCAAATGAGCATTAAGGAAATTGCTCGTTACGCAAAAATCAAAGGTTTGCAGCTTGTTGGCACAGGCGATTTTACACATCCCCTCTGGCTTAAAGAAATACGCGAAACTCTGGTTCCAGACTCAGACACAGGTCTCTTCAGAATAACAGGCAACTCCGACTTCCCTATGCATTTCATGCTGACAACTGAAGTGTGCACAATCTTTGATTTTCAAAATGAGACAAAGAAAGTTCATCACGTTATCTTGACACCGAGCATAGACAACGCAGTCCAAATCAATGGTGCGCTGGCAAAATACGGAAATCTAAGTGCAGATGGCAGACCCACACTAAACATGACAGCGCCTCAACTGGTAGAAGAAGTAATGCAGGTCTCTGGGGAAAACATGATTTTCCCAGCGCACGCTTGGACTCCATGGTTCAGCGTGTTCGGCGCCTTCAGCGGCTTCAACAGCATCGAAGACTGCTACCAAGACATGACAAAGCACATTCACGCCTTAGAAACCGGCCTCTCATCTGATCCACCCATGAACTGGCGCTTAAGCAAACTTGACAGGTTCACGTTGGTTTCTAACAGTGACAGTCACAGTTTTTGGCCTTGGCGCATGGGCAGAGAAGCCAACGTCTTCGAACTTGACCGCGTCAGCTACAAGGAAATCACAGAAGCCATCCGCACCAAAGACACCAAACGCTTCAAATTCACCATCGAAACCGACCCAGCCTACGGGAAATACCACTGGACTGGTCACCGCAACTGCAACGTGTCCCTTTCCCCTCAAGAAGCACGAAAACGCGGCAACATCTGCCCTGTCTGTGGCAGAAAACTCACAGAAGGCGTTGAGCAACGCGTCGAAGAACTAGCAGACCGACCAGCAACTTTTACTGCTGCCAACTCACCTGGATTCATGCGCTTGCTTCCACTATCAGAGATTATAGCTGCCGCGTTAAACGTTGATTCTCCTTCAACTCAGGCGGTATGGAAAATCTACAATTCGCTCGTGGAAAGATTCGGCGACGAATACAAAGTGCTGATTGACGCATCCAAGGAAGCCTTAAGTCAGGTTGTTGAGCAACAAATCGCAGATGCAATTACAAGAGTCAGGGAAGGTTCCGCAACAGTTGTGCCCGGATATGATGGCGTGTACGGGAAACTCGTTCTAACTCCAACAGCTACCGATGTTCCCCGTCTTAAACCTCCCCGTGGAAGTGTACAACAGTTGAATCTTGCAGACTTCTGGTAACACCGTAGTCTCATGTTGTTTTATGTGTTCTCATGTTTATCAGTGCAACGACAATACTTATTAAGTCGCAATAAATGCGATACAGTTTGCAGGAATCAATATGGGACCTTTAACCACAGAAAAAGAAGACCCCGTCTTCAAAATAGTAGACAACGTTTTAAGGCAAGTGTTCGGGGAAAAAGTCGCTCTGCTGATATACAGGCATTTGGAAAGCCACTATTCTCTGAGACCAAGCGAATTCTCGGAGAAAATTGACGTATTCGCAAAAGGCCTCGAAAGCTTCCTACCCTCAGGTGCATCCTTGATTGAGCGCAAAATATTGGATGACATGTACTCCAGCCAAGACTTACTTCGCAGAATGGAAATCGCTAAAGCAAGCGAAGAATACGATTTCGCGGGTCAAATGAGATTTATCCTGCAGAAAACATAACTGCTTTCTCTTCTCTAAAAACTGATAAGTTGCCTATTTTCCGCGCTGGAGCAAAAACAATTTTATTCTCTAAACCATTTACTCATGTTACACGTTGCCCACGGAGGCAAATCACTGTTTGAAAGACATTCTGACAAAGTTGATTGGCGCGGCTACCCAAAAGTTTGGAGCTGATTACGCAGAGATCCGAGCGCAAGAACTCTCCAAAACAATGTTCACGATGAAAGAAGGACGCGTTGAAGCAGCAAAACAAGGCATCGAAAACGGTGTCGCATTGCGCGCTCTTGTGAATGGCGCTTGGGGATTCGCATCCGTAGGCTCCTTGAACACTGAAACTTTAATGAGCGCCCTATCGGACGCTTGCACCATGGCTAAGACAGCGAGTTCACGACTGAAAAATCCGATTAAACTCGCAGAAACCAAAGCCTTCGAAGACCATGTTCAAATCAAACCAAAGAAAAAGCCCTCAGAAATAAGCATCGAAGACAAAATAAAAACCGCATCTTCAACAAATCAAATTGTCCTAAATTATGATAAGCGAGTGAAAAGCTGCACAATAGATTATCTAGACCTAGCCGGTACCACCCATTTCGCAAACAGCGAAGGCACATACATAGAACAGGACAACCTCTACGTGTGGTCAAAAATAACCGCTTCCGCCAAACAAAACGGCGTCTTCACTTTCAGCCGCGAAGAAATAGGCTCCACAGCAGGATACGAAATTTTCGACGTGGAAACACCCGAAGCTGTCGGCGAAAGACTGGCTAAACGAGCAATCAGCCAGTTAAACGCGAAGCCTCCGAAAGGCGGCAACTTCCCTGTGGTGCTTGGACCCAACGTAGTTGGTGTTTTCGTTCACGAGGCTTTTGGGCATCTGGCTGAAGCTGATTTGGCTTTATCAGGTGGCGTGTTGGCGAACAACTTGGGAAAGAAAATAGCTTCAGATGTGGTCACGTTCTATGATGACGGAACCATAAACGGCGCTTTCGGCTCTTTCAAGTACGACGACGAAGGCGTACCAGCCCAGAAAACTCTTCTCATAAAAGATGGGGTTGTTACAGGTTTGATGCACAACCGCGAAACCGCGCAGAAATTCAACACGGAACCCACGGGCAACGCACGCGCTGAAGATTTTCGAGTGGAACCAATCATCCGTATGCGTAACACGTACATGGCTCCAAGAGACCATTCGTTCGAAGAACTAATTGAAGACGTACGTTCAGGGTATTTCTTCAAAAGCTTCCGCGGAGGACAAGCCAACCTTGACGGCACCTTCCAAGTTGGCATCCAAGAAGCCTACGAAATAGTGAACGGCGAACTCGGCGAACCCGTCCGGGACGCCTCCATCAGCGGCAACACGCTTGAGACTCTGCTTAAGGTTGACGCAGTTGGAAAAGACTTTGAACTAAGCGCTGGAAGATGCGGAAAAGGTCAAACCGCTTTCATAGGTGACGGTGGACCGCATATTAGAGTTAGCGAGGTGGTTATCGGTGGCAGTGCTTGAAAAAGATGTAATGTTGAGTCTGGCGGAAAACGCCGTCAAAGCAGCGTTGAAGAAGGGCGCTGCGGAAGCCGAAGCCTTTGTTTACGAGGGCAAAGCCAAAAGCGTAGGTATTGAACGAGGGCAAATCACCAAAAGTGACCAAATAATCGACAGAGGCTTAGGAGTCAGAGTCCAACTCAAAAAAGCCATAGGCTTCGCGTACACAAACATAATGGAGAGCCAAAACGCGGTTGAAGACGTGATTCTCAAGGCTTTGGGCGCTGCGCGAGCAAGCAAGCCTGATGAAAACTGGAAAGGACTGCCTGAAAAGAAACCTTACGCTGCGGTGGAGAAAACTTTTGACAGCAAAATCCTTGAACTCCGCTCCGAAGACTTAGTTAACGTTGCATCCAAAATGCTAGACGCTGCCGCTGAAACTGACAAGCGAGTTTTTCCAATCGAAGGGGATGTTGGCACCGCCTACGTTTCCAACGCCATAGCCAACTCTAACGGAATCAGCGTCTTCGACCAAGGAACAGCGGTGGAATGCAGCGTAGCCACAGTCGCCAAAGAAGGGAACACTGTGACGCCAGTTTGCTTTGAGTTTAACGCTGAAAGAAACTACAACATTGATCCCGAATGGGTCGGAAAAGAAGCCGCTCGCCTCGCAGTCTCCGCGCTGAAAACCAAAAGAATCGAAACAAAAAACTACACACTCATACTGACTCAGTTCGCGCTTCAAGACCTACTCTATTACACTTTAATCAACGCAATCAAAGCTGACAATGTACAAAGAAATCTGTCTCCGTTCATAGACAAACTCGGCGCCAAAGTCGGTTCCGAATTAGTTACCATATATGATGACGGTCTCTATCCGGGAGGTTTACGCACTGGAACCTTCGATGGCGAAGGCGTTCCACGGCAAAAAACGCTCCTCATGGAAAAAGGCGTCTTGAAAAGTTTTCTCTATGACAACTACACCGCCAAAAAAGCAGGAGTAGCAAGCACTGGAAACGCTTCACGAGCAGGATACTTATCAACGCCAAACATTGAAGCTACAAACTTCCACATACTCCCCGGCAGCAAAACGCCAGATGAACTTATGAGCGAAGTGGACGATGGCTTAATGGTGTCTTTTCTGCAGGGCGCACACAGCAGCAATCCAGTCAGTGGCGAGTTCTCGGTTGTGGCGACTCCAGCGTGGAAAATCAGGAAAGGCAAAATAGAACATTCTACGCGGGGAGTGATGTTGGCGGGGAACATTTTTGAGTTGCTCAAAAACGTGACTACTGTAGCGAATAATGACAGGAAAATGGGGCAACTGGTAGCACCTTGGCTTATGGTGGAGAACGTCCGAGTAATCGGGAAATAAAAGCCCCCATGCTGAAACGAGAAGCAGGCATTGGACACTGACTAATCCTGTTCTATACGCTTAGAGGTGAAGATGACAAAAATTAGAACTGAAGAACTAAGCGGTATGTGCCAATAATTATTTGGTTAAGGGTTTTCTTTTAAGAATTAGTGCAACTGCAGCGATTATTCCAACAGCAGACACGACTGTACTAGCATAGATGAATCCTGCTTGTAAGCTCGTTGACTGAGGCTGTGCCGATTGAGTTGGTTGTACTGAAGCTGAAGGTAATTTGGATAACGCTTGACTTGGTGCGAAAGAAGGTAAACCTGAGAGGCTTGGTGAAGCTGGCTGGGATATGTCAAAGTTTATTGTTCCAGTGGTTCCCATGTTTCCAGCAGTATCGTTAGCATAGATTGTAAGGTTATGTGACCCGTTAGATAGCCCTGTTAGGGTTGTATTTCCAGCAACAGTAACGTTTGCTTGTCCATCTAAACAGTAGCCTGTCCATGAGATCGGTTCATCCGTTGTAAAGTTTAGCGGCAAGTTGTTTTGGTTGTAGGTTTTGTTTTCAAATGACAAGTTTGATATGATTGGCGGGTTCCCATCGTTTACTGTAAAGTAGACTGTCCTATTGTCTAATCCAATATTGTGATAAGAGCCTGGAAACTCGTATTTTCCATAAACAGTTATGCTATGTGACCCTTCAGGCATTTCTGGCATAGTCGCCCATCCAGTAATCAAGTAGTAGGATTGTATCGAAATACCTGTGGTTTTTGTACCGTTGGCATCGGTTGTTTCTACCTCTATGGGAACGGGTGTTGATTCTGTGCGGATTGTTGTGTTAGTTTTTCCATCGATGCAGTAAACCAATGTTACGTTCGATGTGTTTGGATTAAGAAATGTTTTAACTGTAACGTTTAGCGTTAACAATCCGGAACTGTAGGTACTGTTAGACGGAGAAATAATGTTGATGGGCGAAACAAGAATAAACCCTTGACCATCCGCAGTATACTGTGCCTTAACAGTTTGAACTCCAACCAACAACGAGGCTAAGAGCCCAAAAACAAAGACTGCATATAGTAGGCTAATTGCTTTTATCATCCAGTATACCTCTCAATAATGTTAACAGTAAGTGTTATTTGGCTCTCCCTGAGGAACACATTGTTCCGTTAAAGGAACAGAAAAAATACCCGCAGCCTTCATTTTTTGTAAATGTAGCCGCTGCCAAAAAACGCTTTAAGCCCAGAAACTCTTTGAGTACTCGCCTAGTATGCCCTCGTATACGTGTCTTGTTTGCTGGGCGATTTTGTTCCAGTCATACTTTTCCAGTATTTTTTTGTATGCGTTTTCTCTGACGCGGTTCCTAAAGTTTTCGTCTAGCAGGATTTTGGTTATTCCCCAAGCAAGCGAGTCCGCGTTGTTTGGATACGCTTTTATGCCTGACTGGTCGTGGTCGACGATTTCGGATAAGCCGCCTGTGTCGGACACTACTATTGGGCTTTTTGCCGCCATAGCCTCCAATGCCACTATACCGAAGGGTTCAAAGAGGGAGGGCACAACGGAGACGTCCGCGCATTTTTGCAGTTTCGGCAAGTTTTCCTCTTCCACAAAGCCAGTGAAGAGAACCTTGTGTTCCAACCCCATGCTTTTGACGATGTTGGAGAGTTGCTCTTTCATGTAGCCGCTGCCGACTATGACGAATTTGGCGTTGACTTTTTCCAGCACTTTGGGAACGGCGTTTATCAGAATGTGGATGCCTTTTTCGTAGACTAAGCGTCCCACGTAGAGGATGATTTTTTCTTCAGGCAACGCGAATGTTCTTCGAAACGCGGTCAGGTCTTGTTTTTCTAAGCCGTCGTAGACATGGGGGTTTACGCCGTTGGGGACCATGACGAGTTTGTCGTTGGGGAGCCCGAAAGCCCATTTTACATGTTGCATCATGTAGTCGCTACAGCAGACGACTCGCCAAGCTTCGTATGTGAGCCACGCTTCTGTTTCATTAATCATTTTTTCTGTTGTGGTGTGGAGTCCGTCTCTGCGTCCAATCTCGGTGGAATGCATTGTTACCAAGAGGGGTTTTCGGAAAACATGTTTCAAGCCTATTCCTGCAGTAGCCACGAGCCAGTCGTGCGCGTGGAAAACATCAATTTCATCAGGCAGTTTAGCGGCTATTGCTGCGGCTTCTTTTTGCATGTTCAGGTTCATGAGGTAAACCCATGTGGCGAAATCAGGCGAGGGGTTCTTGTAGGAGTCTATTCGGTAAACTTCTACGCCGTCGATGACTTCGTGTGCGGGAGCATCTGGGAAATCGCATGTGACCACGTGAACTTTTACGCCGTTTTTGGCTAGACTTTTGGATAAGAAAAATACGTGGGGAGATATTCCTCCGATGACTCTGGGCGGGTATTCCCAGCTGAGCATCATAACGTTTAGGGGGCGCTTCATTTACAGGCTGAGCCTCCTGTGGCAGCGGTTTTGTACGCTTCTAAGACGTTTTTCACCCAGTTGTTTGTGTTTGGCGTGATGATTTTTATTTTTTCTTTGGGCACTTTGTATAGTCTGATTATTTCGTTTTGCATCCATTCGGATTTGGCTGTGACTTTTTTGGCTTCGTAGAACCCTAGCCATTCGATGCCTCGGATTGCCATGTTGAACGGTAAGTTGGTGCCTGGTGAACGGTGGTCTTCGAGGCTGTCTACGGAGTAAACGAAAGGTATGCCTAACGCGTGTTTCAGTGTCACTGCCGCAGGTATGAAGTGCCAGTCGTAGACGTCTATGAGGTCCACGTACTTTCCTGCTTGGTAGTGGATATTTACTGCTGCTCGTTCCACTTCTTGGTTGAGGGTTAAAGCCCATGTTAAAAGGCTGATGTGTGTTTGAACGGGGTTTGCTACCCTGACGGTTTTTACGCCGTTGGCTTCTTGGGTTGCACCTGTCAGGGAGTCGTGGTATGTGACAACATGGGTTTCGACGCTGTTTTTAACAAGGTGTGCGGCTAATGCGCTCACGTATTCGGCGAGGTTTCCAATTATTCTGGGCGGGTACTCCCATGAGAAAATTATGGCGCGCATCCCAGGTCACTACGTGAATAGTGAGCAGACTTTGATTATTCCTCTTCCCGTAAGGTAGTAGCGTTTTTTTCCTTCGTTGTCGACGAAACTTTCCGCGAAGCCACCTGACTTGTAATTGTCTAGTATGCCCTCGATTTCTCCGGAGTCTTTTTGCATAATCCGTGCAACCTCTTCGCCTCTTCTTGCCAAGTCCGCTGCTGTGGCGCACAGGTTATGGAGTGTTTGTAAAACTTTGTCTGGGTAAGGAAGCTCTTCTCGCATATCATTTTCTCCTTCTGCAGCTGTTGAATACTTCTATTTATTGCCTTATAAACGCATGCACATGTGTTTTGTCTAGAACAGCTTGGTCGCTGCTTGTACTTGCTGGCTGGCTTCGTTGAATCTTTCTCGGGTGGCTTCGATTAGTTGGTTTCTGAGGGTTTCTCCTTTCGCTTTTGCTATCTTGATTTTCTTTAGTTGCTCGTGCAGGGGGTCATCTTGGAGTGAGCATTCGGCCCAGCTTTCAAAATCGCCTCGACGGTTATGGAACTCCAACGCTTTCACGTCGACTGTTTCGAGGGCTTTTAGGAATCCCTTCAGGCTCCATGTCATAACGCCTGTGAAGTTCTCTTTCCCCGTTGCCGTGCAGAACAGAAATGGCTCATTTGCCGTCAACGTTGCCATTCTGACTCTGGTTTCGAAGTCGGCAATTGATGTTTCTGCTGCTACGAAAGCGTTCACTGGTGTCTCATAGGGGCTAAAGTAAGAGTGGACTTCTCCTGGTCCGCCGCCTGCGCTGAACATGTAGTATAGGTGGTCGCTTGTTTGGAAGCAACGCCATAAACGCAGAAACTCTGGGTCGTCTGCTTCTTTGATGAAGGGTTCTAGCCTTTGCAGGTTCGTGTAGTATGCCCATTGCATGGCGTTTCCGAGCCATCCGCTGGAATCGCGTTCCAAGTCAGCCCACGAGACTGTTCCGCCGCTTTCTGGAACATCCACTTCGCCAGAGGACGCATGTTTCTCTATCACTTCGGAAGGTGTTGCCATGTGCAGGTGGGGCCACTTCAAAATTTCTTCAGGCAGATGCTTGAGAAAGCCGTGGATGCCTGTTTCTGGCCAGTGGTGTTCGCCGAATGTTTCGTAGTCTGGAAAGATGTTTATGCATTGTCCCTGTGTGTCGGCTAGCCAGTGTGCGTACTTGTCTGCTGTTAGGGGCCATTCGTTCCACCATCGGGCGCTGAACCTGAAGCCGATGTCGTCTGTTAGTTTATAGTTGCGGAGTAGCAGTTTGATTTTTCTGCTTCCGTGGGGAATGTAGAGGTAGTTTGGCGATTTTTCTCCTAGTATTCTCTCTATGCCTTCGGTGAAGATGCCCTTGTAACCCAGGTTCTCAATTATCTTCGCTATTGCGTTGTTGTATAGCAATTCGGTGTTTTCAAAAACGGTAGGCGTGAAGCCCAGTGTGCTTTTGACTGTGTCTCGGTGCATTTTCACCTGCGCGATGAACTCGTCCTTTTCAGGGTAAAGGCTCGCGATAGAATGATAGTAAGTCTGGTTTAGGAATTCAACGCAACCAGTTTCCGCTAACTGCTTGAAGGTTTCAAGAAGGTCTTTGTTGAACATTTCGCACTGTTCCAAGAAAACGCCTGAAACGCTGAATGAAACCTTAACCTGTTTCTTCTCCTTCTTGTGCGCGTCAATCAGGTCCAGCAGAATCTGGTTTGACGGAAAATAGCATTTCCTCGCAGCTCGCTCAAAAATCTCCCTGTCCACTTCATTGTCAAAATAATAGTTGAAGAGCTCTTCTTTCTTGACGCGTTTGAAGACTTTGTTTTCCCAAAACAGGTTCTTGCGTAGCCTATGCGGCTGATGAACTTCGAACACAAATACTATGTCGGTCAGCGGGGCTCGCCTCTACACATGCAATATCACGGCAACGTTTATTTCTAGTTTGCCGTGGCAAGCTATCGCTGATAACAATATCGTGAATCAACGGGTTTCAATTAATGGAAGGTTTCCGTCCGCCAAGCCCCAGCAAACCCATGAGCCTACAGGTAGTTTTTCAGCAATTTATTTACTTGTATGCTAAGGGTGGCTCATTGTTGCTTGCTTTCAAATGCTTCAGCGGGTAATAATTTATGTTCAATTAGAGGGATAACTGTTCTTTCCATCCGTTTTTCGTCGGTCGCTGCAAGACCGACAAGGTGTTAAGTAGTTACAGTTGCAATGTTGCTTCCATAAAAATACAGGAGAAAAAAGAAAATGTCAAATTCTAAACAAAAAATTCGAGGAAACAAAATGTTAGCTTCTATTGCTTTGATTCTGACGTTGACTATTGCTGCTTCGCTCATAACGTGCGTACCAGTCGCTTCTGCGAAGAGATCCGTTACTGGATTCATTAGTGTGAGTCCTAAAATCGTAGGGCTTGGACAAACCATAACGGTTAATGCTTGGATTTCTCCTCCGCCGCTAGCGATTGCAGGATTGGGTATCGCTGGCTATCCCGTCTTTGAACAACTATACGTTGTTTTCACAAAGCCAGACGGAACAACGGTTTCAAAAGGGCCTTTCAAGTCTTACCAAGAGGGAACGATATTCGCAAGCTATGTGCCCGATAAACTCGGCGACTGGAGTGCCAAACTAACATGGGCTGGAGACAAAGACAATGAAGGCACAGTGAGCCAACCCTTCGCATTCACCGTACAGCAGGAACCAGTACCTCCACAGCCAGGAGTTCCGCTTCCAACCGGGTACTGGGCACGCCCAATAAACGCTGAGAACAGAGAATGGGCACAGATAACAGGGGAGTGGTGGATGAGTGCATACAGTGCCGGCTACAATGGCTCCCGCAATTTCTTCAATCCATACAGCAAAGCGCCAGAAACTGCTCACATATTATGGAAACACCAGTACCTCTTGGGAGGTATCATTGGAGGGGAATTCGGTGATGCCAGATACGCTTCTACCTACTATCCTAGTGTCTACCCAATAACTATGGGCGGAAGAGTTTACTACATGTGGAATAACGATGCTTACTGCCTAGATATGCAAACAGGAGAAGAGCTATGGGTCGCGAGGGTTCGGGACGGGCCGTCCAGTCGACCAGAGGGCAGCATGGCAGCTGCACCAGCACTACTTATGGCATATGATAATCTTGCAGATAGACCGCAATCACAGTGGTCCCCGTGGCTGTGGGTATGGAACACGACTAATATCATGAAGTATGATGCGTTTACAGGCGTTCTTGTGTGGAGCCTGACTCCACCGCCCGGGGCAACTTTCGGCCTTACATCTTTTGTTGCAATTGAAGGCTACGCGTACACTGCAATGGGGGGGAACTGGTCTGGTAAGCTTGTTAAGTGGGATCTATGGGAAGGGAGACGCGATGCGACAATGCTCACTGTAGGCGGCCAAAATTTCACCTCGAAAATAGTATGGTCGAAACCGATGCCTTCACTCGGTTGGCAAATTTCGGGAGACGTAATTTTCTTCGCCAGTGGTAATAATAACGGAACGGCAGCCATGGACGCCAAAACGGGGGAAATGCTCTGGAATATTAAGCGAGAAAACCAAGTGACTAATCTGGGAACAAGTGCATATGGAAAGAGCTTTTGGCCTAATGATAACGACATGCGATGGCATGCCTACAATACACTTACGGGAGCAGAGGTATGGGTAAGTGAGCCTGCCGAGTTTCCTTGGGGTGCTTTCTGGGCTTATGGGTCAGGCGCTGCTTACGGTAAAGTCTACGGACTATGCTACGACGGACACGTATACGCATATGATGCTGAGACGGGGAAAACAGTTTGGAAGTTCTCCAGTGGATACACCCCCTACACCCCCTATAATACGTGGCCTTTCTGGGGCCATCCTGCTATTGCTGACGGAAAGATCTACGTGGGCACGGGTGAACACACTATGGGTGATCCTATGTTGAGAGGGCTTAGGCTCTACAGCCTCAACGCAACTACAGGAGACGAACTGTGGAGTATGTCTTTCGGGGGCGCAGGTTCAAAGGCCATCGCGGACGGCAAGCTCATAGTGGGCAACGAGTATGACAATACACTGTACGCCTTCGACAAGGGTCAAACCGCCGCCACAGTCACAGCATCACCAAAGGTCACTGCAAAAGGCTCCAGCATACTGATAGAGGGCACCATAACTGATCAGTCTCCAGCGCAGCCAGGCACTCCGGCAATAGCTGATGAATCCATGACAGCATGGATGGAATACTTACACATGCAAAAGACAATCCCAGCAAACGCAACCGGTGTTCCAGTAAAATTGACGGCTATTGACCCGAACGGCAACACGCAGGACATCGGCACTGTCACGAGCGACGTTAAGGGCAACTTTGCTTTCGCGTGGACTCCGCCTGTTCCAGGACTCTACACGGTTACCGCCGCGTTCGACGGTTCCAAATCCTACTACAGCTCCGACGTAGAAACCGCATTCTTCGTATCAGAGGCTCCTGCAGCTTCACCCACAGCAACTCCAACACCCGCTCCAGTAGCAACGTCAACTCCAACGCCGATAACTACTGTTTCGCCTTCGCCGGCTCCGCAGCCTGAAGCAGGTCCAAGCACTGACATGTACATCATAGCCGCAGCAGCCGCAGTCATCATCGTAGTAGTAGCAGTAGCCGCATTAGTCCTTCGCAAACGCAAGTAAAACCAAAACCAATTTTCTTCTTTCTTTTTTTGTGAAAGAAAAACAGTTTAGAGAACAAATGGGCTGAGTGGGCTTCTGG
>Ga0315289_10005214_pt1 | contig 19240 bp, 19 predicted proteins | sample YL17G11_40_MG_FD_203452 | JGI IMG/M metagenome (GOLD analysis project Ga0315289, IMG submission 203452) | Sediment microbial communities from Yellowstone Lake, YNP, Wyoming, USA - YL17G11_40 | ecosystem: Environmental > Aquatic > Freshwater > Lake > Sediment | place: USA: Wyoming | collected...
GTGACACTTCCAGCGCTTCGGCCATCTCCTCGACGGTTGGTTCGCGGCCCAGGCGCTGAGTCAACTGGTACTGGACGCGAAAGAGCTTGTTGATCTGGTCGCCCATGTGAACCGGGACACGGATGGTACGTCCCTGGTCAGCATTGGCACGTGACACGGCCTGGCGGATCCACCACGTGGCATAGGTGCCGAATTTGAAGCCGCGGTGGTAGTCGAACTTCTTGGTGGCACGCATGAGGCCGATATTGCCTTCCTGGATCAAGTCAAGGAAAGGTACGCCGCGCCCCATATATTTTTTAGCGACACTGATCACCAGGCGAGAGTTGGCTGTAATAAGGTGCTCGCGGGCAGACCAACCGTCTTCGATTAATCTACACAATTCGATCCGCCGGTGGGGGCTGACTTTGCTGCGCGCCAGTTCTTCACGAGCAGTCCGTCCGTACTCGATACGCTGGGCGAGTTCGACTTCTTCTGTCGCTGTCAGCAACGGGACTTGGCTGACTTCTTTGATATATAGCCCGACGGTGTCGAAGGTATCAATATTGGCGAGATAATTGTCCAACGAAAGTTCTGGCTCAGGCCCGGCCTCGGTTTCTTCCACAGCAACAAATTCATTCTCTGGAGATTCACTGGCAGGGGTGTCTTCAACGAAAGCAACTCCCGCGCTCAAGAGCGCCGAAAAAGCCTCCTCCAATTGCTCGATATCCTTTTCGGTTTCAGGGAAGAAGTGCAGGATATCGTCAATGGTGACGTATTTCTTCTGCCGCCCCAACTCGATCAGCCGGGCGATAGGGGAATATTCTTCTTCCACCTCAAGCAATAAACGGTTCTCCATTTTATTTCCTGACCACATTGTTTTTCATAATTTCATAGAGATTCCCAAAGAACACCCTTGACGGACAGCAATCTTATCATTATTTTGGCGACCAGGACAATTGACTTGGGATAATTGCAAAAAAAGAAAGGTGATGCCATTCCATTTCTCACCTTCTCATTACTAATGTTCCTTCCGACCCTTGAGGATGCATTGGGTTGAAGTATCGGGAAAGCTGATTGGAACAGATTTCACCCACTTTTCTCTGAATTTCACACTACCCGCAGGCAGCTCAGGGGATATTTCACTCGTGAACTTATCCAGATAATAATGACTGGTTAGATCGCCCATTTTTCCAAACATTCCCGGAAATGGCTCCCGGTAAACGATATTATATTTTACCTTTAGGTAAAAGCATAGCTTGCACCCATCCCAGAAAAACGTGAGATCTGACGGACTGAGATTATATATGGTCATTGATCATTCCTTTACCCTATCAACCGCCTTGCTAATACCTCATACCAACTGTCCATATTCATCCGGTGCATATCAGGCGTGTTTATTCTTATTGCAAATAAATGCTCTTCCCACTCCCGCTGACCCGCCCCCGCGCGCCCACCGTCTCCTCCCCTCGACTCCCCTCTCCCTTTTTGGGAGAGGGGTCAGGGGTGAGGGCGTCCTTTTTCATTTGCCCCTATCCTCACAAACTGCTATACTTTAGATTGTCAGTCGGCATGAAAATCCACCCATAAGTCGTTAGGTTTACCTTACGAAAGGAGCAGAATCATGTCATGGTCACCAGCTTTTGAGATTGGCTTGTGGAATGCTTGGATTCTTATGCTTTACTTCCCATTGCATCCTCTCATCATGATAGTTGTGGATAAAGCTGTAGGTACTGGTGGAATATTTAAGAAGATGGGTGATGTACCATATGAGAAAGGGGAGAAAAGGGCCTACGTGATCTATATGGTAATCCTACTTCTCCTCCTTGCTTATTCGGTCTTTCTTCCGCTAAAGTTGGGCACGTTGTGGTTCTATGTAGGTCTTACGACCTACCTGGTGGGGCTGATGATGTTCCTAACAGCTATCGTTAGCATCGCCACTACGCCACTGGGCCATCCCTTTACCCAAGGAATATATCGCTATTCAAGACATCCTTTATATTTCTCTATTTCGATAACCTTTGTGGGGGTGAGTGTAGCCTCAGCTTCATGGGTTTTCTTGTTGCTTTCGGTCGTAATCATGATCCTGCAGACTTCCCCGGCAATTGCTGAAGAACGGGGTTGTCTTGAGACTTATGGGGACGAATACCAAGAATACTTGAATAGAACACCCAGATGGATAGGGATGCCGAAATCATGGTGAATGGGTTTTGTGGTCCACGCCCATAGGTTTGCCCATAAGGTCGGAAATGTAAGCCTAACCCCCTCCGCCCGTACCCGCCCCCGCGCGCCCTCGCCGAGGCGGCTTCGCAGCCCCCACCCCCGCGCCGCGCCGGGGTACTTTTCACTCACGCATCCCCTCCTTAATGCCCCTCCTCCCCATCCAAAATCCGTGACGGGCATCCCCACCATCACGGTTTCTCGTTATCCTCAGTCTGGCCTCCCCGCCTTCCTCCCCCAATTTTGGAGAAGGTGTCCCTCGTGTAGCATATCATTCCCGAAGGAAACATTCTCCCCGCCCCTGTGAAGGGCAGGGTTGGAGTGGGGTAGAAGATTCAGACTTAAAGAACGCCCTAAGCCGACCGGTTGACTTTGCCAAAATCCGACGTATAATGAATATGCAATCCGTTTCACTTCTCAGATGGTAAACCGGTCGAGAAGCTAATATTCAAGCCGCTGACAGCATGTCCACGACTATTTGTAAGTTCCAGGTAAAGGAGGAAACCCGTATGACTAAAATCTCGTCGGGATTGAGGACTCTGTTCCTGGTGCATTTCGTGGTCGGGCTCGTGTTCGGTCTGCTATACCTGTTGATCCCAGGGATATTTATGGGCTGGTTTGGCATATCGATTCCAGATGACCTTCCTTACCGGATTATTGGCGCTGCAATTCTTGCCTTTACCGCCAGTTCCTGGTATTGCTATAAGGCTGCCGAATGGGAGAGGGTGAAAATTGTCGTTCTGGCGGAGATCGTCTGGACAGTCCTGAATGTTCTAGTGGGGTTGTATGGCCTGCTCTTCGCCGGGGCGCCATCAGCCGAATGGATCAGCGCGATCATGATGGCAGGTTTTGCGGTTGCATTTACCTATTTTTACAGTAAGAAGTGAGAAAAGGTCGCCCGCGACCGGCTGAAGTATCGTGGAACGGATTGCAATGCCTTCTTTTGGGAAGGGACCGCCGGGTTTTCAAGCGATAAAGTCCACCAGGAACGCGAAACCGCCCTCAACTCTCCTCTCCCTCCTCCTCCCGCCTCTAGCCGAGGTCTGGTCGAGGCGGCATCATGCCGCCATCGACCGCTTCGGGCTCACGAGAGCCCGAAGCCTCCATACGCCACTAGCCGAGATGGCATCATGCCATCATCGGCTGTGTCGAGCGCCATTGACTGAGGCGGCTTTCGCGTAGCACCCCCGTGGGGCCAGCCGCCATCAGCCATATCGACGCCTTGAGGCGTCGATGTGAAGCGCCCGATGCCAGGCTGTTTCGGCGAAATGACTGGCTGAGGCGGCTTCGAGCCTCCATCAGCCGTTTCAGTGGCATAAGCCACTGAAGATCGCCGAAGCCCCCTCCCGCTGACCCGCCCCCGCACACCTACCGCGCCTCTCCTCTTCACTCCTCCCCTAAATCCGAAGGATTTGGGGGAGGTGTCACGAAGTGACAGAGGGGGCGGGTCATTGCCTCTTTCCCCCTTTGCATGGTCACTGGCATGAAGATAGCGAAGAAAACGAGTCCCGCCAGGCACAGCCAGCCAACCCAGTCACCGAGGCGGGTTACGAACGTGTTTCCCGCGCCGAGCGGGACATCCGCGACCAGCGTGGCGTTTACGCCTTCCGACGTGATCACTTTTTCGATGATGCGGCCGTAGGGGTCAATGATGGCCGAATCGTAGCCGCTGTCGCTCTTGACCATCGCGATACGGTTTTCCACGGCGCGAAAGACAACGTGTGAATAGTGCTTGCTGGCGATGGTCGGCCAGTCCAACGAAGAGACGGCGATCACCTGCGCGCCGCCGCGTGCAACCTTGCGTGCAGTATCGGTGAAATCCAGATCGTAGCAGATGATAGTGCCGAGTCTGCCCGCGGTTGTAACATAGACCGGATAGATGCCCAAGCTGGTATTACGCTCGCCACCAAAGACCACCGGATGATCCTTGCCGAAGACACCCATGAACTCGCCGCCCGGACTGATCACGGTCGATTCGTTGCGCCATATCCCATCCGGCAGCGTCACCATGTAACCGATAACCAGATAAGCCTGTGTCTCCTGCGCCAGCGATCTCAGTTCGGCGGTGTGCTCGACCTGTGGATCGGAATCAAGCGCACCCTCCGGCCAGACGATGATCTTCGCGCCCTGACCTGCCGCCTGGCGCGTCTGCTCCTGGAGCTGCTGGAAACGTTCGGCGCGGCGCTGCGGATCTTTTTCGTAACTGCGGTTGTTGGCGGCGCGACCCGGAACCTGAATGGCGGCCACGCGTACAATTGGCAGGGCGGGGGTCCGGTAAAGAACAAGGCTGAGGCTAATCCATCCAACCCAAACAATGCCTGCAATCAACAGCCAGCGGCGGGCGTTCTGCCAAAGAGTCTTATTCAAAAGTGACAACGCTTCCAGTGCCAGCGCATAGTTTACCAGCAGGATAAGCAATCCCAGGCCGAAGATACTGAAAATGCTTACTGGCTGGATAAGCCAGGGCTGTGCATAAAGGGCGTAAGCCGTGAAAGCCCAGGTGCCCATGATGGGGATGAAACTGCGCAGCATTTCCAGGCCGACCCAGCCCAACGTGCCTTCCAGCACGAACCAGCGATAACCGCTGCGCTCATGGAAGGCGCGCTTGTTCTTGTCCGTCAGCAAGATGATGAAGCCTATTACCAGCGGCAGCCAGGCCATGTACGACCCCGAGCCACCGAAGATGGGGACGAGATAGCCGCCCAGCCAGCCGCCGATGGCGACCGCCGGCGCCAGGCTGGAGAGTTTCTGCGGCATGAGCCTGTACTGGGCGACCAGCATGGGGATAAATCCAACCCAAATGAGCGGCCAAAGGTTGTAAGGCGGGAAGGCTAACGTGAGCAGCGCGGCGCTTGTCAGGGCAAGCGCCAAACCAAGGATAAGGTGTTTCCAGACTTGGGGTGAACGATTTTTCATAGGTTTTATAATTCCTGATGCAACATGAGTAGATTTCTGCTTTCTAGCGATGGATGGATCGCTATGTAATCATCGCTTTTAGCGGCTTGCGCTATAACCGCGGTGAGCCGAACGTAACGAGGAGAAGCAGTCACTACAAGCGAAGTTTTAACGGTGCCCTACAACTCATCACACCATGATTCCTGCCACAACCTGCTCAAAACTGCCTCGCCAGCCAGATCCAAGTTGACTGTGTAAATGTCGGGCATAGTCAACGACCTCCAGAATAGAAAATCAACCGACGGGTCGAAGTGCTGCAATATCAGCGCCATCAAATTCCCATGAGTTGAAAGCACTAAATGTTCTTTCACATATTGCTCATGCAGTCGCCGCAGAACAGCCAGCCCTCGCTGTTGTGCGGCGGCATTTGATTCACCGACTGGATAAGCAAAGGAAGGATTTTGCCAGGTGGCTTCTACCGCTTCGAAGAAATCCACAGGTGTGCTGTTGCCCAATTGCCGCTCCCGGAGTTCAGAATCTGGGTGCACTGCATAACCTAACCGCTTCGCTAGTGGCGTTATTGTCTCGAATGCACGCAGAAACGGGCTTGAGTAGATCGCGCTAATCGGATACTGCTGTAGTGCGTCTGCTACACGATTGGCACCGTTGCGTCCTCGAGCTTAAAGCGATCGATTCTCCTCCGGTGTCCAGTCCGCGTGCGCGTGACGCACAAAGTAGAAAGTATTCATGGTTTGATCCATTATGACCTGCACTGCGGCTTCGCCTCACTCACTTAGCGCAGAAATACGCGCGGCCAGTTCCTCGAATACACTATCCCACTGACGGTATGGGTCAGTTCTTCCGAAACGCACAAAGATCATGTTTTGCTCCGGCACGATGTAGATATACTGCCCGTGTTTTCCAGCGGCATAGTAGTGATGTTTGCCAATGAATTCCGCATTCACCCACCAAGAATATTGGTATTGCGGCGCAGGGTCGGTAGCGGTATCGAGCCGGGTTGATTCGTCCACCCATTCTACCGGAACAAGCTGGACGCCATTCCAATTGCCTTCGTTGAGGAATAACCGTCCAAATTTGGCGAAGTCAATCGCCCGCCCGTTGATGCCGCTCTCCATCTTCTCGAAGCCGCTTTGCTCACTGTCAAGACTCCATGAGCCAAGCGCTTCCATACCGAGCGGCTCCCAGATTTTTTCTTCGAGATATTTCGAGACTTGTCGTCCTGTGGTGCGCTCCAAGACCAGCCCCAATAATAAAGGATGAAAATTGTTGTAGTGAAACTCCTGTCCCGGCTCACCCATAATCGGGCTGGAAATTGCCACCGCTCGTAAATCAGGCGCATAGTAAGTGGCCGCGTCGTCGCTCCAGGGCATGCTGTATTCCTCGTAATGGATACCGGACGACATGGTCAACAAATGGCGCAAGGTGATATTCTGATAGCGCGGGTCTTTCTTCAACAATTCCGGTACATACTTTGTAATCGGATCTTCTACGCTGTTGATGTACCCCTCGGTAATGGCAATGCCCACGAGCGCAGAAACAAACGACTTGGCAATCGAGAACGAAGTCACCGTTGAGTCATGGTTGTAGCCATTGAAATAATTTTCGTAGAGTAAAGTATCTTCTTTGACGACCAGAAATCCGATGGTATCCGTTTGTTCCAGGAAATCGTCAAAATCCCGTGTAACGCTCTGCCTGTTTTGCAGGTAGGTGATGGTATCAAAAGCCGGGGCGTAATGTTGTCGAATTTCTTCTGAGGGTTGCAGAAAATCGAACGTGGGCGCGGCATTGGAAACGAGGCGCATCGGAAAGCGCTTGTAGTCGTCGATATCGGAATCCAGCCAGGCGATGGCACGCGCCCACTGCGAGTTGTTCGTGAACAGGTGCGCCCCCAGCCAGATGAGCACTATCACGCCAACGAAACTGAAAATGCCAAAGAAGATTTTCTGAAGTAGTGTTTTCATCAGCAGGTGGTCTCCAAAGAAAGAGACTTGATCAGCGTATGGATGAGAGGAATTGATCTACCATTGCCTGATCCCAGGTTTCGATGTCTCCGACGATGATAACCAGTACATTTCCGTTCTTTCCGGTAAAGACAGTTAGCGCCTGCCGAATCGCAATGCCATTATCGTCCTTTCCCTCAAGGATCATCAGTTCGGTAGGCTCATTACGGACGAAAACCTCTTTCACACTGACCGTATGGGTTTGATAACGGAGGTTGGCAAATTCCTGTGCGGCTTGCTCTTGCGAACCTTTGCCCCACTCAGGATCCTTGAGAAGGTCCGACGCAAGTTGAATTGTGATCATATCCGAGGGGTGATCGTTCGAAGCAATGATCACAAAGGTGTAGTAAGTCTTTACTCGCATGGGGCGTTGTTCCTGGTAGCCGGACGGTAGATCATAATCGATCATGGTATGGGCTACCTGCGCGGCAAACTGAGGGTCTTCCTTCATGAAAAGGCTCAAAAAACTACTTCGAATTTTTGGTGTCAGCGCTCTACCAACAATGAGCAACAGGATACAGGCCGACACAAGACCCAGCGCCAGGATGATAACTCTTCGCCATAAAACATTTCTCTGCTTCATATGAAAATCTCCTTTCGAATCCATCATTGGATCATCTGACGGCGGCACCCGAGAAGCGCCATCCCGAATAACACAATCGCCACCCCTGCATAGATCCAGGGTATGCCCATCCCGATCATTTCCGGAGAGCGTCCCATAAAGTCCAAATATGGGATATTCTGGATGGCGACCAGGTACCAGAAGAACAGGTACACTGCTTCAAACAGTTTGTTTGTGCCGCTCAAGCTCCCCATCGCCAGCGCCAGGGTGGGAACAAACACAGCGCCGATGAGCAACGCGGCCAGGGAGGCCCACGAACCTGACATGGCCAGGCGCAGGATCACGCCTGACGCCATACCCACTGTGACCAAAAAACCTACACCCCATAAGGCAATAAACTGGCGGCGCAGTGGGTGAGGGCTACTAAGGATAAGTGACTCCGTGTGCTGGCGCACTTCTCGTGTGCCCATCGCAGACCATATATTCAATGGCCAAATCCAGGCTGCTGGCAACAATGCCAGGTGAGAAATTTGTAGTGGTGCGAACAGCGATCCGGCAATTAATCCCAACGCACCGAGGTACCACCACCAACGCACATTGCTAAATGCCAGCTTCCACTCAGCCGACAACAACTGACCGTACTGGCGCAACAAGCCCCGGGGGGAGAGCGTGTTTGATATTGGCATGAAATGTTCAGTTTTTTCGTTGACTGCAAGTGTGGGTGTATCTACCATCGATGTGGAGGCCGGTTGCGACACGAACCTGACCATGAGTTGTTTTAGATTATTGAAGAGTCGATCCAACCAGCTGGACTGGATCCTGGCAGGATCAAACCGGTGAAAGAAAGCAGCCGCTAAAAAGGCAATTCCAACCGCGGCTGCGAGAAAAATCAAACGCCCTACCACGAGATTCGCAGTCCACTGCATCCCCTCATAGACAAAGGTTGGAATGGAAGCCAAAGGCGTATTGCTTATGTCTGTCAAAAAGCGCTGGCTGCAATCCGGAAAGGCGGCGGAACAGGCGCGGTACACGCTGGGCCACAACAAAGCCGCGCCGTTCATCTCTAATGGCAACGCAATTGCTGGATAAACCAGGAAAAGGTAGATGAGATTGCCTGCGATGCCGCACAGCCAGTTCATGCTCTCGAACATAACAGCTAACGCCGACACGATCGCCAGTGCCGGGAGCAGGAGGATCAAGAGAGGCGAGGCTAACGCCCAGAGATCGATATGCATATCTTCGCCGCGCAGGAGCTGCAAAATCACCAGGGTGACGATCATGATCCCCAGCATGGCTGCAAAAAAGGCCCAATGACTCAGCCATTTTCCCAAGGTATAGTAAATCTTTCGGATGGGCGTGGCGGCGAGAATCTCGCCTACTCCGGTGCGCTGGTCGCGCATAATCGGACCTTTGACCAGGTAAAATCCAAATATCTGCAGATATTCACTCATCAGCAATGTCGCCAGGACGCCGATCCAGGCCGAGCTGTATACACCCCGGTATTTCATGTAAAGGGTCCCATACAAGGGCGCATCCAGCGCGGGAACAAAAAAATAGGTGAAGAAAACCGTGAACAGCAGCGTCACCATGAAACGGTAGCTGCGGGTGCGCTCCATGAAATCGGCGCGCATGAGATGGTAGAGGGTACGTAAGGCAGGCATCTCAATCCCTTTTCTAACGATTGAACAAGAACAAGGCAAAAACGAATTTTAGAAAATCCATCCAGAAATGGAATCCGATGGCTGTTTCCAGATCGTAGAAAAGGCAAACAATCGAGCTGGGCAGGACGAACAGACTTCCAATGATGAGCGTACTCACCAGCACTGACACTGCATTCCCACTGGCATGAAGGTACGCAAACCAGTATGCCATCACGATCAAGGCGGTGAAGAACGCCGTTCGATTAGGGCTGAGGCGACGGAATAACAAGAACACAAGCGGTACCATCAAAAGCCGCCCCCAGGCTTCCTCGGCGATGCCTGGTTGGAAGGCAATCAACGGCTGCCACCAGGATTTAACCCACGCGGCTCTGCCGCCTTCAGCGCTGCCCATCACAACACTGGCGAGAGCCCAAGGTGTGCCGAGCAGGATACCGAGAAGGAAACTTCGTACTGCGGGCAACATCCCCGCGGTTAAGAACCTGCTACGCCCTATCCCTTGCTGGAGCAATCCAATGCGGCGCAGAATGCTCCAGCCGACCAGAAAACTCAACAGGGTCAGAGGTACCTGCAAGAAGCCCCACTGGATAGGTGTGATGAATGAAATCCATTCTGCGCCAAGTCCCGCAACACCAGCAATCAGAGCGAGTAAGGATGCATACAACCATTCCTGCTTATCCAACTTGGGTTTCAACAACAACAATATTACAGCAGCAACTACCGGCAGCAGCAAGAGGATGAATTTTCCCAGCACCGCCTGAAGGAGCAGCAAGGCGATGACAACAATGGCAATCAGCCCTCCAAGTTTACCTTTCGACGTCTTCCGCCCGGCCGGTTCATCAGCTATAGGATTCTGAATCAAGCGCATAAGGACAACGATGCACGGGAGTAAGACAAGGACCGCAATCCATATGCTATCGTTAGCGAACGAAACCTGTCCTACCGCGAGCAGCCATGCCAGGACAAGATTTGCCAAAGACCAGACAGCGACAAAGGCATAAAGAAGCTTTTTGTTCTTGGTAGTTATCAATGCATTCATGCAATACCATCCTTTCATGCAGGACGAATGGTCAATTTGCCCTGCTGTTCAAATACAAATATGCATCCTCGAGTGTAGCGGATACGGGCTGGGCTGTGAGATTCGGCTGCCGGACTGACACTACGCGTACGTGTACGCCATCGCTGCGCCGGGCTGTGCTGCTGATCAAATATTGCTGCTTTAGAGCAGCCAGCTCCTGGCTGGTGGCCATCCACATCCAGACTTTTCCTTCAACAGCCTGCAACAATTTCTCGGGTAAGTCATGGGTGACCAAACGTCCCTGGTTGATGATTGCAATCGAGGTGGCTGTCGCCTCTACATCGGAGACGATGTGGGTAGAGAGAATCACGATACGCTCGCCAGACAACTCGGCGATCAGGCCGCGGAAACGCACCCTCTCCTCGGGATCGAGGCCCGCCGTGGGTTCATCCACGATGAGCAGTTGCGGATCGTTCAGCAGCGCCTGGGCGATGCCAACGCGCTGCTTCATCCCGCCCGAGTAGCCGCCAAGGGGATGTTTGGCAGCGTCCGCCAGGTTGACGAGTTGCAGCAATTCATCGATACGTCGTTTCGTGGACTTCGCATCCAGGCCCTTGATCGCCGCAATGTATTCGAGGAATTCGCGCGCATTCAAATTGGGATAAACGCCAAAATCCTGCGGCAGGTAGCCGAGAACCTGCCTGAGGTCGTCGGGATGTTTGGCGATATCCACGCCATTCCACGTCACCGTGCCTCCGGTCTTGCCCGTGACAGTGGCAAGGATGCGCATGAGCGTGGACTTGCCCGCCCCGTTCGGTCCCAGCAGGCCGAGAACGCCCGCTCCAAGTTCGAGCGAGAAATCCCGCAGCCCCCAGAAATCACGGCGGTACTGTTTACTGACATTTTGGATGGATAGGTTCATATCGGTTCTCCAATAACACGGAAGGATACACTAACTGCCTACTTCCCTCTCACCAGTCGAGCGGGCCTTCGTACAGGACAACAGCCATTGCAATCGCTGCCAGAAGCCCGCCGGTAAGCCAGAGGGCGAGGGTATTGCCGGTTTGGTAGGCAAGTTGTGGTTGACCGGCGCCGGCGTGGTAGGTTGCGCCGGGAGGATGACTTCAGTCGCTGCGAACACAGCGTCGGCAGCCTGTAGGCAAGCCTTCTGGTCGGTTGTGAAATGCACCTCCACAGCCCCCTCGTAGGGTTGGTTGATAAACCCAAAGTAGACTACGAATTTCAATTCGCCGCTCTGGAAAAATCTTTTCACTTGGAATTGACGCCCGCCAAGATTAATGCTCCCATCCTCCGATGTCCATTCATCGCCCAACCCGACCGGAATGTTGGGGGTGATCCGACATCCTGTCAAAGAACGGTGCGCCAGAGCATCGAGCCCGGGCCAGTCCGGCTGGAAAGGGATGATATCCCATTGGGTTGGATCAAAACTCAGGTTGAAATCAGACCAGGAGGTGCCAAGATGGGCAAAACCATCTGGCGGTTCGCCCGTGACGGCAACCTCATCGAAGCCGCTTACCTGGGGCGTCTTGGTCACGAGATTGCCGGACCCAAAGATGGGCGCGATGCCGGAGGCGCTGACCAGCAGCATGATGATGACGGTCATCCCGTTGACCAATTTGGAAAGTTTTACGTTCATACATTCGCCTTTTGTTCGAATGGATTGTTCTGAAATGATGTCCGCCGGATGTTACATTGATGCCTACTTACCTCTCACCAGCCGCGCCGGGCCTTCGTAAAGAACAACAACCATCGCAATTATTACCAACAATCCACCTGTGAGCCAGAGAGCGAGGGTATTTCCGGTTTGGTAAGCAAGTTGTATAGGTAGAAAGTGACCTGCCAGGATGATCGAACTGTGTAACAGGATCGTCATCAGAACACTCTGGTTGGTGTGGTTCATGATCCAGACCATCAGTATGGAAACAGAGACAATGGTCATCAGGAACCATAGGAAGGGCATGCCGTAATGGTCGCTTCCCATGGTGAAGAAACTGGGCAGGTGCCAGAGAGACCAGATGATGCCCATGATAAGACCCGAAACCAGGGTACTGTATTTTTCCTGCAACCGCGGGATGGCGAAAGCGCGCCAGCCGCCTTCCTCGAAGAGGGGGACAATGAAACTGACCGCAAGCAGGATGGTGAGTATCTGCCCGGTGTTATCAGGATTCAATCCGATGCGTACGGCATTCTCCTGCAGGTTTTCAAAGCCGGCTTTCCACATCATCGATACTGTCCATGCACCTCCCGCCGCCAGAGTGGATATCGCAAAAGCAACCAGCGTAACCAGAGGGTAAATCAACAGCGAGATGAAGACCCACTGCCAGCCGACGCGCCAGCGAAAGAGGCGCCCCGCCCACTCTTTCAGGCCTTGCCGTCCGCGCGTCGCCGCGGTGACGATGACCGCTGCCACCAGAGGCGTCCCCAGAACATACAGCACGTTCAGAATCGCGGATGGCGGATTGGGAATCAAACCGGAGGAATAAGCCGCTTCTGCAATACTCTTCGGCCACATCAGGGCGAAGACCAGGAGAAAGAATACCCACAGATCGTGCTTCTTGATCCAATTGAGAATTGTGTTTTTCATAGCCATCTTTATTCGGAAAGAAACCCTTACAGCATGTTGAACGCCATCAGGGTCTCTCTGCAAGCTGCGAAGATTATCAAGAGTATCCCAATCACCAGGCAAATGATTTCCGGCTTTGCAAGCCTGACATCGCGCAGATTCTTCACTTTCGTTGGCGCCCATTGCCACAAACTACGGTATTGATAGACGCCATACCTTACAGTGGAAGCAGTGACGAAGAGATATCCCAGCATTTCGAGATTGCCGATACTGAGCGCCAGCGCCATCCCATCACGGGCGTTGTATTGAGTGATATCCGACGCCGCGAAAGAATTCGTCCCCGCGATGAGTCCGCTGAAGACTCCCAGAACGAGCGGATACATATATCCGAGGGAGATGCCTTTGACTTGAATCAAATTCATTACAATGCCGGTGACAGCGGCTACTCCCAGATTGAAAAGCAACGTGAGACCGAGTTGCCCCAAAAAGGTTTGCGCTTCCCCCACTACCTGAGCTCCAGCAGTTCTTCCGCGCATGAAACCTTCTGGAAGCCAGTAATAGCCAATCAGAAAAGCCGCATTTGACAACAGGGTATAAATTCCATAAAACCAGAGAATGCGGCTGTATACGCTTCCTGCTACGTGGACTTGAGGTGTGTTCATGATTTTTCTCCTTTTTTTAGCGAATGATATGATATTCAGACTCGTTCATGGATGGCGTACGCAGTGAATCCGGCGAAACCGCTATTCACGATGAGCCATGAGAGGCTATATACGATGCCACTTGTAAACAGGTAGTAGTGGCTCTCCGGCGGGTGGGGGATGTAGAAGAACCTCATGGCGACCAGCGGGGTAAGATAGTTGCCCAGCCCAACGATCGCGCCTGTCAGGATGGCTCGCCACTTTTCAGGGACGCGGCGGGGGAGGAAACGAAAGGCCAGGTCGGCGGCCAGTCCCGTGAACAAACCGCCCATGCACCAGGCCACCGCGCCCCCCACGCTGAGCATGGTGTGAAGGGTGATGTAGTCCATGTAGTACACCATGAAGAAGCCGATAATGGCGTAGGGCAGGAATACCACGACACCCGCCCCAATGCGCCGCAGGGCCAGGATCGAGAGCATCACCGGCAGCGCCATCAGGTAGGCCGGGACGACCCACTGGCAGTCACCCTGTTCGATGATGAAGGCACCATAGGTCATGACGAGGAAGTGGACGGCCCCATACAGGAGGGCTGTCTTCCAGAACTTCGGACGGGGTGCGGATTGAGTTGTTTTCACTGCAATTTCCTTTCCTCAGGCATAGATGATCAACGGACAAAAGTAGCCATGATGCCGTACCACCATATGATGTAGCCGAACAGCGAGATCAGCGTCGCAGCCCACCAAGGGATGCCCTGAACGCGGCGAATGGCGATGGTTCCCAGAACAATGATCCACAAGTCGCAGGCGATGGAATAGATGCCAATGACATGAAAATTCCATAGCGCTGCCATGACTGGACCGAACTCGCCGTTCATCGCCGCCGTCCACCAGTAGGAGTGACCGCTGATCAAGTTGGCGGGCACGGTGAACAGAAGCTCGGTCACCGAATGGATTACGATCGCTGGCACACCTAGGGCGAAGCCCAGCGTGTTGACGCTCCCCTCGAACGTGCCCTGACCGCGCCACAGCTTGCTCAGCAAATGCGCCATCCCCGGTACAACTGCCAGCCCCAAAAGACTGAGGATGGGGACGAGCGCTATGAAGAAGATCGGCACCCAATTCTCCAGCCCCACCGGCAGGCGTCCGAAGAAGCCCACGTAGGTTGGGTCGGGCAGTTCGCGGCGCGTGCCCAGCCAGTCGCCGCCGGAGAGATCGGTCAGCAGTAAATTCAGGTAGCTGAGGAATAAGCTAAAGATAATCAGCAAGACTGCCGGGCGGATGGACGACTGGCGCCCCAGTTCGTCGAATGTCGCCCGCGGGTGGGCGATCACGCCCCAGAAATATCCAAAGAACTGTTTCATCAGGAACTCCTTCTGCTCATAAGACCTTCTTCGCCTGGTGGTCATATAGCACATTGACCAGGCTGCAGCCGCGATAACCTGGTGTGTTGCTGACGCACATTTTCGCCAGGTCGCCCTTGCTGGCGGCGGTGCAGCCCATGCACTGTATGCCTGCCAGGGTCCACACCTTGCCCTGATATCTCTGGCGGATCTCCGAGCAAAGTTGGAGAGCCGCGTCTTTGGGGATTTCTACTATTACCTTATCCATCTGATCCTTCCTTTCCAATGTCATCGGGAGCAATTTGCTCCACAGATAGCAACGTCAGATTCAAATCCCGGATGCGCGCCAGCAGGCCATGCAAAGCGGCCTGATCAACAATCGGACCGGATAGGAGAGTTTCACCCGACTCAAGGTGGGTCACGGTCAAGCCTTCGAGCCATTCCCAATGAGGGTCAAGGAAGCCTTTGATGCGAATGGCATAATGATTTGGCTGGGAGGGAGGCAGTTCATTTTTCATGCACATAGTCTAATCGTAAACCACGGGGGTTGTCATGCAACCAAAGATGTATTCTGTGGTTTATTTTTTAACGCAAAAAGCCAGCCTGCAGATTGGTTCTGATGGCGGGCTTTTCCTATCGAAATGTTCTTGTTACAGCAGGTTCAACTCGCGCGCCCGGGCCACACACTGGGTACGGCTTTGAACACCAAGTTTACCGAAAATGTTGTTGAGATGCTTCTTGACAGTCCCCGTGGCGATAACGAGTTCGTTGGCGATCTCCTTGTTGGAACGTCCAGCGGCGATCAGGCGGAGCAATTCCACTTCGCGCTCACTGAGGATCCCCAAGCCAGGCACGGGCTGAACGTTTACCCCCGAACCTTGTCTTGCAAAGGCCGCCATCAGGCGAGAAACGAACTCCGAGGCGGTGTCCCGTTTCTGTACCAGTCGGAGCAACTCCAACATGGGAGCGCCTTCATCGAGAAATACCTGGATGGAACCTTCAGGTTCGGCCAAGGCGAGGGCAGATTTAAACATGCTGAATGCTTCATTCGCCCGGCCCAGGATATTGAGCGCCAAAGCCTGAAGACAATGGATTTGGATCACCCAGCGCATCAAACCAAGGTCTTTAGCTTGTTCTAGCAATCCAGGCAGTTGCGCCAGGGCTTCCCCCGTTTCATGTCGGGCAACATGCACCCGCGCCCAGATGATCTGCTCATGCAGCCAGGGGATCACTGTACGTGATTTCTTTGGAGTTTGGTTCTGCTGCAACCATTCTGCTGCCTCGTCTACCCTACCCTGTGCCAGGTACAGGCAGACCTGCTCATCATTCACGTCTACCTCTAACCAGGGTATTGTAGAGCGAGCCAGTTCTTCGGCTTTCGAAATGAGCTCCTGGGCTTTTTCCCAGTTCCCACTGGCGCGCTGTACCCGTGAGGCGCTCATGACTGCAACAAGCAGATTGTCAGTATTTCCACCCGACTCGGCAAGATCAGTCCCCCTGGCTATGTGTTGTTCGGCGCGCTCAAGTTCATTCCGCTCACAGAGCAGGTAGGCAGTAGCCAGATGTGCATAGCATGCAACTGGCCAATAAGGGACCCGCTCAGCAATAACGAGCGCGCGCTGGCATGTTGAGGCGGCTTGCACCAGCAGGTTCTGCTCTCTCTGAGCCCACGCGAGATAATACAAGGCTACCATCGTTCCGCGCACATTATTAGCTGCTTCGAAGAACGTGCCAGCCTGGATGAATGCTTCCTGTGCTTTATGTATATCACTTTCCATGTATACCAATCCTAAGTTTATCCAGGCCCGGCCATGCAAAGACACATTTTCAACGGGTAACTGCTCCAAAGCCTGTAGCAGAAAATCCCGGCTTCGATCCAGGTCTGAGTGTCGTCTGGCGAAGATACCGTGCCATAATGTGAGCTCACCACTAAAGAGAGACGCATCTTCAGGACTAAGGTTTTTTTCCACTTTATGTATGCGAGATTCGGTTAGGTCAAATTCGTATTTATGGTACAAGGCCCAGGCCAACGAAAGCCCCAATCTCGGTCTTTTGGCGATGATCGCCTCTGGTAAAGCGCCAATCCACTTCGACAAAGTACCAACTCTGCCCTGTGACGTTATGCTCGAAAAAGACTGCTCTATCAATTGTGCTGCACGCTCAAAATCGTTTGCCCGGAGCGCGTAAGTGATCGCTTCTTCCATCAAGTCCTGCTGGGCGTACCATTCACTCGCCCGGCGTTGTAGGATGGATATCTGCCCGGCTCGCTGGTGGCCCAGGCGTGCGCGGAGTTGATCAGCAAAAAGAGCATGATAACGATACCAGTCGCGTTCTTCACTCAGCGGAATAAGGAACAAATTGCTTCGCTCCAGGTATTCGAGCATGTTCTGTGCATCAGCGGTCCCGGTGACAGCATTGCAGAGGGAGGCGGTCATTCGTTCAAGAAAGGATGTCTCCATCAGAAAAATCTGCATCTTCTCAGGCTGGCGATTGAGCACCTCTTCAACCAGGTAATCGGCAATGTAGCGGTTACTTCCAGTAAAGGCGGAGACAAAGCCGTCGGTATCCTCTTGTCTCTGCAAAGACAGCGCAGCCAGTTGCAGGCCGGCGATCCAGCCTTCGGAACGCGCCTCCAGCGCGGCGACCTGTTCACCAGTCAGGTTTAGACCCATGACTTGGTTCAAGAACTCTGCTGCCTCGTCCACGCTGAAACGCAGGTCAGCGGCGCGGATCTCGGTCAACTGGCTGCGGGCACGCAGGCGGGCAAGTGGAAAGGCCGGGTCGGCGCGGGTGAGAATGACCAGGTGCAAACGCGGCGGCAGATGGTTGAGCAGGAAGGTCAGAGCATCGTGGATGGCGCTGGCCTCAATAACATGGTAATCGTCCAGTGCCAGTACGAAATCGCGGGGAAATTCGCTCAAGGCGTTGACCAGCAGGGTCAGCACAGCCTCGCTGTTCAGCGTCTCGACAGATTGCAGCAGGGGCTGTACCTGTCCGTCCAGCCCGGGTTGGACGGCATCGAACGCAGCGGAGAGATATTGCAGGAAGCGGACGGGGTCGTTATCGCTGGCGTCAAGCGAAAGCCAAGCCACCGGCATCCCAGACCCGGATCCGGCGCGCCACTCGCTCATCAGGGTAGTCTTGCCATATCCGGCTGGGGCGGAGATCAGGAGCAGCGGACCTTGCAGGCCAGCCTGCAGCCGTTCCACTAAGTGTGGGCGCGGCACGAGACTGGGCCGAACAGGCGGGAAGTAATGCTTGGTGGCGAGCAGGGAGTTTTTCACACACGCACCGGTGAGAATTTCGAGAATTTGTTCTAATCATAGCATATCTGAAACGAAAAAGCCCTGGATTTTTCCAGAGATCTTCCATAAAAAAGGAGAATCCCTAGCAAATTCCCTGTATCCGCTTTTGTCAATATTATCCATAAATACAGTGCCCCCAAGGGGAGGATTTCCCAAATGGACGGGAGGGGATGGGTGAGGAATTTCCCTACCGACCGGTCGGTAGGGAATGAGTGGCTTTCTTAAATCTCGAATCCAGATGACTGTCACCTGCAAAGTGGCGGTTTGGGCGGTGCAACAGAGTTTTTTATGCTTTTTTCCCCTGGCCTAGCCCGCCACCGTTCGTGCCGCAAGCAACGGCGGCACGCCGGTGCATGACGGCAGGGCAGGCAGAATGACAGATGGTTACAGGTTTAACCCACATACATCGCCACTCCCATGTAGAATAGTACCCTATCAATGAAATTCTTGCTATTTATGCAAGAAAATTTTCCCACCCAGAGAACACACATCATCCCGACGCTAGGCTTTCATACCTTCAACCAGTCTTTGGTACAATTTTGTTGTTGAAACCAATGGCTCCATTCCTAATTCAGCGGAAAGCGCTTTCTGCAAATCCTGATACTGGTGTGCCAGCCCAGCCTGGTCTCCGAGCGCGGCGTAAGCCCGCATGGTCTGGCAGTGCAATTCCTCACTTAAATTATCCACGCGCAGTGCACGTTGAAGCAATTCAAGCGCATTGGTGTAACGCTCATGCGTGAAGTGAAAATCGGCCAGCGTACGCAGAGCCGAAATATAGGTTTGGATCAGCCGTCGGCGTTCAGGGAGGAGCCAATCATAATAAAGGTTATCCAGATACTCCCCGTGGTAGAGTGAAATTGCCCGTTCATACCAGGGAATTGCCAACTCCTCGCTAGAGGCAGCGCGGGCCTTAGCAAGTGCGGTTTCGAATTCGTCTACATCCACGCTGAACGCGGCAGTATCTAACCAGTAATCGCCGGTCTCGACCAAAATGAAGCGCGGCGCGGTATCGCCCGTCCTC
>Ga0315289_10005216_pt1 | contig 19236 bp, 19 predicted proteins | sample YL17G11_40_MG_FD_203452 | JGI IMG/M metagenome (GOLD analysis project Ga0315289, IMG submission 203452) | Sediment microbial communities from Yellowstone Lake, YNP, Wyoming, USA - YL17G11_40 | ecosystem: Environmental > Aquatic > Freshwater > Lake > Sediment | place: USA: Wyoming | collected...
GCGGCCGCGGTGGCGGCCGCGGCGCGGCGCGAGGCGGAGAAAGGGTCCGAGGCGGCCGCGCCGGCTGCGACGCCGCGCGCTCACTCGCTCCCGGTCGCGCTCGCCGACGTCGGTCCGCCCGCCGACCGCCCGGGCGTGCTGTTGGTGTCGCCCGGCGCGTGCCCGGAGCACGACGCGGCGTACCCCGAGGTGGCGGCGGCCGCGGCCGCGGCGGCCGCCGCCGCGGGCGCCGGGCCGACCCCGCGCGCGGCGCTGGCCGCCGCCGACGTCGAGTCTTGCGGCGCGCCCGCCGCTCTGGCGTCCCTACTCGCGGCCTCAGGCGCCGGCGTGGGCGTCGTGGTCCTGGGCCTGCACTCCGACGGCCGGGGCGGCCTCGCCGCGTCGATCGCGCGCGGCCCGGCCGCGTTCGACCTGCCCTCGCCGGCTGCCGACGCGGCGCTGACAGCGGCGGGGGGGAACGTGTCATCGGGCGACACGCTGCTGGCGCTGGCCGCGTCACACCCCGCGGGCCTGCGCGGCGCGCGCGGCGCCGCGCTCGCGCTCGCGGCCGCGACCCCCACCTCGCTCCTCTTTCGCTCCGCGTCCCCGGCCTCCTCCCTTGGCCCCGAAGACGGCGACCGGCCGCCGGCGGGGTGCCTGGCGGGGCAGGTGGTGGTGGTGGCGGCGCCGGTGGGGGGGGCGACGGGCGCCGCGCTCGTGGCGGCCGGCGCGGGCGCGGTTGTCTTCTTTTCCTCGCCCCTGACCCTCGCCGACGCTGCCGCTGCCGCTGGTGCCCTGGTGCGCGCGCTGACCAACGGGGAGAAGCTGACAGAGGCGCTCGGCGCCGCGGTCGCCGCCGCGCCCGCCGCGCGGGGCGCGCTGCGCGTGGCGTGGCCCGGCGGGCCCGACGGCCGGCCCGCCGAGGCGGCCGCGAGTGTCGAGGGGGAGGCGTTGGCGTGGGGGAGTTGAAGGCGCGGTGCACCGAAACAACGAGAAACCTCATAACGGCCGCCCCACTCGTCTCCCTCTCCTCACTCTCTCCGATGCCGCCCTCAACCCTCCGACTTAAAGTCGCCGCCCCCGGTGGCGTCCGCCGCGTGGTCGCCGTGCGCGCGGACGGGTGCGTGGCTGACGCGGCGGCCGTGGCGGCGGCGGCATGCGGCGGCGCGCCGCGTGCCGCCGCGCTCGCCACCGACGACGGCTACGCTCTGGCGCCCACGGACCGCGCGGCCGACGTCCTGCGCGACGGCGACGCTGTGGTGCTGGTGGCGGGGGTGGAGGCGAGGGCGGCGGTCGCGCCGGTGCGAGCCGCGCCCCCCCCGCCGCCGCTCGAGGAGACTGCTTCCACGTCCTCCTCGGCGTCGGCGTCGTCGTCCTCATCCAGTAGCAGCAGCGATGAGTGCGACTCCGACCTGCCGAGCGCGGGCGGCGGCCGCGGCGGCGGCGCGCGCGGCGCCCAACCTGCGACGCCCGCCGCCGCGCCGCGCCGGCGCCCCGCCGCGCCCGAGGATGCGGCCGCGGTCAAGCGGCCGCGGTCGCGGTCGGCGGTGCGGAAGGCGCGAAAGCGTGCGGCCGTCCGCGCGGCAAAGGCAAACGCGGGGGCGGGCGAGGCCCTGCCCCCCTCTGCCCCCGCCACCCGCCGCATCACCCGCCCCGCAGCCCTGCTCGCGGCGGCCGACGCGTCCGCGCTGACGCCGTGGGGAGAAGAAGCGCAGCGCGCGGCCAACGGGCGCGCGGCGGCCGAGCGCGAGTGCGCGGCGGCCGCGGCCGCCGCCGCCGCCCCCCTTCTCGCCGGCGATCCGCGCCCCGGCGACGTCCTGGCATGGCGTGCGGTCGAACTGACGGCGGAGGGCGTGCCGGGCGTGGCGGGGTGGCGGCTGGGGACGGTGACGCGCGCCGCGGCGCGCGGCGCGGTCTTGCTCGCGCCCGCCGGCGGCGGCGCTCCCGTCGACGCCGTCGTCGGCGACGACTTTGCCGAGACGCGGCTGGTGCGGCGGGAGGGGGTGGCGGCGGCGGCGGCGGCGGCGGCGCCGCCGCCGCCCCCTCCGCCGCCGCCGCCGGCCCCCGTCGCCACCCCGCCCGTGTCCCGCCCCCGCGCCGGCGCCCGGGACGGCGCCCTGGGGCCGCTTCTGGCGGCGTTGCGCGCCGGGTCCCGGTAGGGAGGGAGCAAGGGCCTGCAACAAGGGCGGCGCGCGCGCCCCCCCCCCGCCTCCCCCCCTCACGCCACTCGCTTGCCCACCGCGGCCGCCGCGTCCAGCCGCGCCCGCCCCTGCGTCACCTGCAGAAAGGCTTCCAGCGCGAGCGCGGCGTTGACCTGGCCCGAGTGCCGCGTGAACCACGCGCGCGGCGCGAGCGCGCCGCCCCGCTCCCGCGCCAGGATGGAGTCGTACGCCGCCACCACGTCGTCGGGGGAGGTGAAGAGGGCGCCCGTCTCCGGCTGGGCGTACTTCCAACTGGCGGCGGGAGGGGGCGGGAGTGTGGGGGTCGACCGAAACCCCAACCCCCAAAAAACCCGACCCCAACCCCAACCCCAACGCACCCGCCGTCGATGGCGGCGTTCACGAGGACGGGGACGTCCAGCGACAGCGCTTCCGCGATGACGCGGGGGGAGGCGTCGTGCGTGTTGGGGGCGAACATCATGCGGGACTGACAAGAAGAGGGGGGGGTGGGAGGGGTCGAGGGTCGAGGGTCAGGGTCGACGCGCGCGGCCGAACGAACAAGACACAAACGCCCGCCCCACCCCTCCCTCGTACCGCTTCCACCTCCTTGAGAAAGTCGCGCCACGGCATCTTGGCCGCGCCGTGGACGACGAGGCCCCTCTCCACGAGGGGTTTGAGCTCGGGCGCGTCGGCGGGGTCGCGCCCGAGCACGAGCGCGGTCGCGTTGCGCGCCTCGGCCAACGCTTTGATGCAGGCCACCGCCAGCGTCCAGTTGCGCGCGTAATCGTTCCAGGGGCCGCCCTGGTCCGAGTAGGCGAGGTCGTACTTTTTGGGGACCGCGTCCCGCCCCCACGGCACGAGCGACCCGCCCCCGTCCCGCCGGTCCGGGTCGGTGAAATCGGATTCCGACAGCAGCATGCGGGGCACGTGCGCGGGGAGGACGGCGGCCGCGGCGGCGGGGCGGAAGCAGTGGAGCCAGCCGTCGACGTGCGCGAGGAGCGCGCGGTCGCCCGCGGTCACGTGCCGGTCGTCGTGCGGGTTGGAGATGGCCCCCGGAAACTCTTGGTACGACGAGACGCCGAGCAGGATGTGGCCGGCGGCCTTGAGGCGCCAGAAGAGGGCGCGCTGGGCGGCAGAGCTGTGGCGGCGAGGGGAGGGTCGTCGGCGCGCGTCCTCCCTTCCCTCCAACGCCTTCTCGCCTCTCCCCCCCGCACCGGTAGTAGTTTAAATCGTAAAAGGGCGCGATGACCGCGACGACGCCGGTGTCGGTCCCGTCGGCGAAGCGCACGCGCTGGAAGGGGTACATGGGGTCTGTCTCCACGTACGACAGGAAGTACCCTCGCTTGCCGCGCGCCGCGCCCGGCGCGCCAGAGGCACCGGCGGCGGTGAGGGCGGCGGCGCGGGCGGCGACGAGGGCGTCGACGTCCGGGGACGACAGCGTCGGCCGCGGTGGCAAGGGAGACAGGACGCCGCCGCCCGCTCCCCCTCCGCTTTCAATGGCCAGCCCTGCCGCCGCCACCGCGGCCGCGCCCTCGGGCGACGGCAGGTCGGGGTCCGGGGTCGCGAGGGCGGCCATTGGGCCCGCGCGGCGCCCGGCCAAGACCACCGGCGCCGCGCCCGGCGTGATCGCCGCCCCACCCGACCGGGTCGATCCCCAAAAGGCGAGCAGGGCCACGAGGTTGAGCGCAACGAGCACGCGAGCGGACGACGCGCCAGCGGCCGCGCCCCCCGCCATCGACGCCGGCGGCGGGCGGCGGCTGCCCATCATGCGATGGAAGGGGCGCGGCCCGGACGCGGGGCGGCGCGCGCCCCGGGGCGGTTGAGTGATTGGTGGGGCGCCGCGGCGCCCACTCTCTTGCCGACCATGGGCGCCGCGTCCCGCCTCGGCCGCGCGGCTCGCATGGCCGCCGCCTGGGTCCTGTTGCTTGTACTGTTTCTGGCGGCCGCGCTGGCGGACGCGCGCAAGCTGGCGCAGCAAGGTGGGGGGGGGGGATGGGGGGCGGGCGGCGCGGCGAGAGGGGGAAGAGCGGCGCCGTGGGCCGACGAGACACCTTGTCCCTCGTCCCGCCCTCCCATAGCGTCCAGTCAGTCGTCTACCGCCGGCGTCGGCTGCACGGTGGGCTCCCCGGACGACGCCGAGCCCTCCCCTGCGCGCGTCGCGCGCTGCCGCTCGGCCGGCGCGTCCCCGCTCGTCGTCGCGTCGGCCGCCACCGCGGTGCTCGTGCCGCCGGGGCTGGAGAAGCAGGCGGCGGATGAAGGGGACGACGATTGACGAGGGAGCGGGGGGGAGCGCGGACAAGAGACGGCGGGTCGAGAGAGGGGAAACGGTTTCGTGTGTTCAGTGCGCGCCAGTCGCCTCTCCGGGCTCCGGGCGCGCGACCGAGGGCGCGGCGGCGCGGTCAAAATGTGGGGCAACGCGGAGGCGGGGCGGCCCCCCCCGAACGCCCCGCCTCCTCACCCGGCCACCGGCAGCGCCTCGGTCGCGCGCAGGGGCGACGCGGGCGACCCCCAAAGACGGCCGGCATTCACGATCAGCCGCGTCGCCTGGAACAGGAGCAGGACGGCCCAGACGGAGGTCAGCGAGGGGCCCGCGGCGCGCGCGGCCGCGACGCACAAACCCACGTTGAGAAAATTGGCGCCAGCTTGATACCCCAAGTCCCGCCCCGCCAGCAGCATGCCTTCCGTGGCCATGGACGCGGTGTGCACGCCCAGGGTGAGGGCGACTAGGGGTGCGACGGAGGCGAGGGCGGCGGCGATGGCGGGGTCTGAAGTGAAGAGCGGGGGGGCGACGGCGAGCACGGTTGTCACCAGGGCGACGTTCAGCGCGCCCGCCGTCAACCCCGCTTTGAGCAGTTGCCCCGCGACCGCGGCCGCCGCCTGCGGGTCCCCGACCGACGCCGGCAGCCACGCCTGCGCGCCGGCCGACACCGCGTCGCCAAAGCAGGCGTGCAGGAGGAACACGGAGATGGCCAGGTGGTGCGCGGCGGCGGCAGCGGGGCCGAGGGAGGCGGCGAGGGCCGACAAAAAGGCGTACAAAGCGACTTTTGTGCCGAGGAGGGCGACGATCGGCGCGGCGTACCCCAGGAGCACCGCCCTCGCCGCCGCCACGCTCGGCAGCCGCCAGGCTAGCCGGGCAACGTATCCGGGCGGCGCCGCGCCGCCGGGCGGGCGGGCGAGGCGGGCGAGCAGGAACCCGGTCGCGGCCGCCTGCGCGGCCACCGTCGCCCACGCCGCGCCCGCGATGCCTGCACCGGCGCCGCACACCAGCACGATGTCGAGCACGAGATTCACCGCCCCCGCCAGGACGGCGGCGGCCAGCGGGGTGCTCGTGTTGCGGGCGGCCAGGAAAAATGATTGGACCACGAACGAGACGACCGCCGCCGGCGCGGCCGCGGCCCGGATGCGCACGTAGGCCAGCGCGGGCGCCACGACGTCCGCGGACGCGGGCCCCGCGAGGGCGGCGAGGCAGGCGGGGCCGGCGAGGAGCATGAACGCGGCGAGCGCGGCGCCGAGGAGCAGGGCGAGGCCGACCGCGTCGGCCAGCATGGCGTCCGCGCCGGCGCCGTCGCCGCGCGCGAAGAGCAGCGACGCTGAATTGGCGACGGCGGATGCCATGAAGGTCAGGATGTAGGCGCCTGAGGGGCGGAGGGGGTGGTGGCGGGGGCGTCGGCGCGAGACGGCGGCGCTGGTGTCGAGTTCTTTTGTGCGTCCTTGCTCGCACTCTCTCGACTCTGTCTCCCTCCCAACCGCACCCTCAACCCCCCCCGACTCCCTCCCTCACCATAGTCGCAGACCACCGTGGCCGGCCCAAGCGCGGCCAGTTCAAGGGAGGAGCGCGTCCCCACCACGCTCGAGTCGATGAGGCCGAGGACGGGGCCGATGACCCAGATGGCTGTCGTGGGCAGGGCGAAGCGGAGGAGGGCGGCAAGGGACGCGTCGCGGGCGGCGGGGGGGAGGTCGACGACTGTGACCGCCGGCGGCGCGTCCGCGCCCGCCGAGAGCGTGAACGCGTCGACCTGGGCCGTGCTGGACGCCGCGGGCGGCGAGTCGCCGGCCGCCGACGCCGCGCGCGGCGCGCGCGCGCGCCGCTGCGCCCTCGCAGGCCGCCGCCGCGCCGGCCGCGGCGGCCTCGCGGCTGCCGCCGATCGGGACGCTCGCATTGGGGGCGAGTGGGCGTGTGTGCGAGCGCACCTGCCCGGAACGGCGCCGCGCTCGAGCGCTCTCCCACTCCTCCCGCCGCGATGCGGGCCGCCCTGACCCTCGCCGCCCTGGCCGCAATAACCGCCGCGCCAGCGGTCGCTTCTCCCGTCGTGTGCGACGGGAAAGCGTACCAGAAGTCGGCGCTCCTCCACCTCGCATCCACCAAACTGGCCTCTGTCTTCTCCGACGCGCGCGGCATGCGCCAATTCGAGGCGTCGGCCGTGAGCATCGAAGCGGGGACGGGGCGGGCGGCCATCATTTTCGACAACGCGCACGCGGTCGGTGTCCTCGACCCGCTCCTCCCCTGGCGCCCGTCCGGCGCCCTGCACGGCCGCCGGCGCGCGGCGCCCTCCGATTACGAGGGCATCGCGTGGGGCGAGGGCGGGACGGTGCTGGCGCTGGCCGAGGGGGAGGCGGTCGAAGGCGGCGACGGCGTCAGGAAAGCGCGGATCGACGAGTTTGCGCTCCCGTCCGATTCTTCGGTCGACCCCACCCTCATCCGTTCCTGCCCCGTGGAATACGAGCTCCACGCGGAGAACAAGGGCTTGGAAGACCTCGTCTCTCTCTCCCCCGGCCGCGCGCTCGCGCTGTGCGAGGGCAACCGCTGCCTCGGCGGCGCCCCGGGGCGGGAGCCGGGGCACGGGAGGATGCTGGCGTTGACGAGGGTGGATGGGGAGGGTGACGGAGGGGGGGGCGGCTGTCGGTGGGTCGTCGACAGGGTGGTCGGGGTGCCGCCCGATGCCGCCTTCTCAGACTACGCCGGCCTCGCCCTCCGCAACGGCTGGCTCGCCGTCCTGTCCCAGGAGGACGCCGCCGTTTTCGTCGGCCGCTTCAACGCGTCGACCCTGGAGTTTGCGCCGCACGACCCGGCGCGCGACGCGCGCCGCGTGTTCGGCCTCCCCCGCACCCCGTCCTGCGACCGCACCTTTTGCAATGCGGAAGGCATCGACTTTGTGGACGACCCGGGGGTGCGCGGGCCGGCGCGTGTGGTGGTGGTGACGGACAAAGCGCGGCCGGGCTCGCCGTGGCCGTGCGTGCAGGCGGCCGAGGCGATCCACCTCTTTTCGTTGCCCCGCAAAGCGATCCCGCAACCCGATCCCGTGGATGGCGAGGGCGTGGCGGCGGCATAGCGAGACGGAGTTTTTTTCTTTCTTCCGTTGTTGCAACCGAAACCCTCCCCCCTCCCCCTCACACTTTCCGCACCATGAGGAACACGGTGGACCCGACCCCCAGCGCCCCCAGCTTCGCGGCGTCGCCCGCGAGGCGCATGAGCAGGCCGCCGAAGGAGGCAAACACCTCGGCGCGCGGGCCGCCGCCGCGCGGCGCCCCGCCCCCCCCCCCACCCGCCAGCTTAAACACCTTGCCGTGGCACACGTAGTCGTAGTTGTCGGCCAGCGTGGGGGCGCCGCCCTGCAGCGCGGCGCCGTACGAGGAGCCGGTCGGCGCGCCGTCGAGCGCGAGCGTCGGCGCGAGGGCGAGCGAGAACTTGTCCCCGACCGCGAGCGGGTAGACGTCCGTGTTGACGTCCAGGGTGAGGTCCATCTCGTACAGGTCCGACCGGCACACGATCCTCGAGACTGAAAGTGGGCGAGGGAGGCCGGCCGTCGGCCGCCGGCGAGGGGGGGCGATGCGGCGCCACCCCGACCCCGCCCACCCCCCACCCTCCTCCCTTCTCACCCTTGTCGAATTTTTTGCCGTCCGGGTCGACGGCGCCCACTTCGAACGCGTCCTCGAAGACGAGAGCGGACGACATTGGGCCGGCGCGCCTGTTTTGCCTCCCTGTGCTCCCTCCTGACGCCGAGGGACGGCGCGGCGGCGCGGGCGCGGGGGCGGCCCGCGTGCGGAGTGGCGGTGCCGGCGGCGCGACGCCGCCGGCGGCGGCATTCTCTCCCCACTCTGCGCCAGCCGCCGGCAGGTCTCGCGAGGATACGAACGGCCTTCAGTAGCCACTCCTCCCCCAACCTGACCGCGACTCGCCGCCGCCCCGGCGCGCGCGGCATGCGCCCGCCGGCGCGGCACCGCGCTGCGGTCTCCACACCGGCCGCCGCCGCGCCCTCTACACGCCAGGCCAAGTCGCGGCCGCCGGCGAGGCCGCCACCGGCGAGCCGGCGCCGGCCAGCGCGCCGCGTCCCCGCCGCGCTCGACGCTGCGCAGCCGTTTGACTCCGAGGCGCGCGCCGCGGCCGCCGCGCGCGCGGCGGATAAACTCACGATTGGAGTGGTCGGATTCGGCACTTTCGGCGCGTTCTTGGCGGGGCGCCTCGTCGCCGCCGGGCATCGCGTGGTCGCCACCTCCCGCTCCGACCGGTCGGCCGAAGCCGCCGCCCTGGGCGTCGGCTACTACGCGGACGCGGACGACTTTTGCGAGGTAGGGGAGAGGAGGGGAGAGGAGGGCGGGCTGTCTTTCTCTTTTTTGTTTCGGGCGGCGCGCGCTCACACCCCCTCCTCCCTCCCCCCCCCCTCCTCGCAGGCCCACCCCGACGTCGTCATCCTGGCCACCTCCATTCTGTCCACGAACGAGGTGCTGCACTCGCTGCCGCTGCAGCGGCTGAAGCGGTGAGAGAGAGGAGAGGGGTGGGGAGCGGCTCTTCGGGCGCCGTTTTCGCCGCCCTTTGCACCCACGCACGTCCATTTCCTCCCTCTATCTAGGTCGACTCTTTTCGTGGACGTCCTGTCCGTCAAAGAATTCCCGAAACGCGCGCTCTTGGCGGCGCTGCCGCGCGATTTCGACATCCTGTGCACCCACCCCATGTTCGGCCCCGACTCCGGCGCCGGCTCCTGGGCCGGCCTGGCGTTTGTGTACGACAAGGTGCGGGTCGGGGCGTCGGCCGCGCGCCAGAAGCGGGTCGCCGCGCTGCTCTCATTTTTCGAGGCCGAGGGGTGCCGCATGGTCCCGATGCCGTGCGAGGAGCACGACCGCCTGGCGGCCGGCACCCAGTTCCTGACCCACACCGTGGGCCGCGTGCTCGGCAGCATGGGGGTCGGGCCGACCGAGGTCGACACGCGCGGCTACCAGTCGCTGCTGTCCCTGGTCACCAACACCGCCAACGACTCGTTCGACCTGTACTACGGCCTGTTCATGTACAACCCGGTAAGGGAGAGAGAGGGGGGAAAATGGGGTGCCGGGCGCCGTTTTTTTTTGGGCGCCGTGTTCGGCGGCGGGCAAGGGCCGGCGACGGCGCTCGCCCCCTGCCCCACCCCCTCCCTCCCCACGCACAGAACGCGGTCGAAGAACTGGAACGCCTGGAGCGCGCCCTGGCCGACGTGCGGGCCCAACTGCTGCGGCGGCTGCACGGCGCGCTGCGGACCGAGACGTTTGCCGCGACGCCCCCCCCCTCCGCCCTGGCGCCGCCGGCGTCCCCGCCCGCGCCCGCGTCGTCCAACGGGCCGGCGCCGACCGCGGCGGGGCGGTGAGGGGGGAGAGAGTTGCGCCCGCGGTCTCCGCGCGGGCCGCCTTGCAACCCCCGGCGCGGCCCGAAACCACCCCCCCCTCTCTCTCGCCTCCCTCTCACAGCACCGTGCCGCCGCCGACCGCGTCGGCCAGGGCGTCCCCGATATCTGGCGGCGCGGTCGCCGCGGCCCACCCGCCGCCGCAGGGCCCGCCCGCCCCGGACGCCCGCCCGCCCAGGGACAGAATCGCGGCCAGCGCGCCCGACACGTCGTCATCGTCCGTCGGGCGCGCGCCGGCGGGCGGCGGGGAAAATGGGGGGGTGAAGGGGGGCGGCGGCGGCGCGTCCGGCGGCGGCGCGGCCGGCGCGCCGCCGGGCGCCGCCGCCGGCGGAGGCGGCGCGCGCGCGGCGGCCAGGTCGGCGAAATAGCTGGGGAGAGAGGGGGGAGTGGGGCCGCGTCAGGGGCGGAGGGCGGCGCCCGCGGCGGCCGCGCCTTTTATTGGCGCGCGCGCCGCGGCTGCCGCCGCCCCTCCCCACCCCTCCCCTCCCTCCCCACCCGCGCGCAAAATCGACCAAGTCGGCGGGCGCGTGGCGCATCGCTTCGCGCGCGAGGCCGGCCAGGAGGGCGAGGAGGGGGTCTCCGGCGGGGGCGGCGGCGGCGCCCGCAGGCGGCGGCGCGGCGGCCTCGCCCATGGCGCCGGGAGCGCGGGCGGCGGCGGCGGGAGAGGGGGGCGGTGTGAGACGGGGCGCGCCGCGTCTGCAGGCGCGGCCCCCAAACACCCTTTCCCCCCAAAACCCTTTCCCGCCACCGTCGCCTCTCGCTCTCTCGCGCGCCCCCTCTCACACCAGGGCCACCCACTCGTCCGCCAGCAGGCCGCGCACGGCGGCGTAGGGGAGCGCATAGATGTCGCCCGCCCGCAGGTCGACCGCGTCCCCGCCGGGCAGCTCCAGCGTGCCCCGGTCCGCGAGCGCGCGCGCCACCACGTGGCCGTCGACCGCGGGCGGCGTCACCATGTCGGGCGCGGCCGACGCGGCCGACTGGCGGGACAGGGACTCGAACGACGGGGGGAGGCGCGCCGCGGCCGCGTCTTTCAAGTGGCGCCCCGCGGCGAGCCAGTACCGGGACGCGTGCGCCGCCTCGGCCGCGCACAGCACGGTGGCGGCCGCGGCCGGGGCGTTGACAAAGTGGGCGGCGTGGGCCTCGACTTTTTCCAGGCGCGCGCGGTGGTAGGCCGCCAGCGCGTAGCGCGCGCGCGCGCCGGCAGCCGCGAGCAGGACGCGCGCGGGTTTGGAGGCTTCCTGGCCGGCCTCCAGCGCCTCGATGTCGGCGTCCTGAGAGGTGTGGGGGTGGCGGGGTCGTTTTTGGGGGGCGGCCGGGTCCGCGCGCCCTCTTCCCTCCGCCCCCTCACCTGGGCCGCCAGCCGGTCCCGCAGCCGGGCCACGAGGTCGCCCTCGTACGGCAGCACTTCGGGGGCGAGGCGCTCGTTGGCAAAAGCCTGGGGAGGGAGGACACAGGGGGCGCGCATCGGCCATCGCGCGGTGTTGCCCCGCGCCGCCGCCCGCGCCGCTGCCGCCACGCCACCGCCACGCCACCTCCTCTCCCCCTACCTGCTTCAGGCGGGCGATGTCCGGGACTAGGGGCGCGTCGTCCGCCTGCGTCGGGCCGGGCGGGGGCGAAGGCGGGGACGCCGGCGCGTCCATGGGAGGGCGGGTGGAGGGCGCGGCGGGCCGCGGCGCGGGTGGGAAGACTGCCCGCGGGGCGGGGGAGTGGGAGGGAGCGTGCGCCAATGGTCGGCCCCCCTCAAAAACGCACGCCGCCCCGGCGACACCCCGCCCCACCCCTGGGCGGTTGCAGCCCGGCCGGCCGCGGGCGCCGCCGCATCGGCCGGCCCCCGCGCGCGCCGCGATGGCCACGCCCGCGCCCGCGCTCGCCGTGCTCCTCGCGTCCGAGGGCGCGCTCGATGACGCTGTACCTCCCATCTTCATGCCAGACGCCGCCTCGTTCGCTGCGGCCGCGGAGGACGCGCGCGCGCTCGCTTCCCACCCTGCGGTCGCCGCCCTGCTCGCCGGAGCGGGCGCGGGCCCCGACCCCGACGCCGCGCTGACGGACGAGGAGGCGGCGGCCGTGACCGCGTACGCGGCGGAAGCGGCGGCGCTGGAGGCGGTGGCGGCCGCAGCGGCGGACGCCGACGCGACGCTCGCGGGCCTTGAGACCGCGCTCGGCGGCTTCCAGGGCGAGCTCGGCACCATCAGTGCCGATGTGCGCGGCCTGCAGTCCCGATCGGCGTCGCTGACCGGGGCGCTGGCCGCGCGGCGGTCGGCCGCGGCCGCGCTCGCCGCGGTGCTGGACTTGCTGGCCTTCCCTCCGTCCCTCACCGCTGCCATCCATGACGCCGACCCCTCCACCCCCCCCTTTGTCGACGCCGTGGCCGACCTGGGGCGGCGGCTGACCGCGCTCGCCGCGTCGCCGCGCGCGCGCGCGGCGCGCGCGGCGGCCGACGCCGCGCCCGCGGCGGCGCGTTTGCAGGCCCGGGCTGCGGCCCGGGCTCGAGGGTGGCTTTTGAGCGCCATCGGGGGGCTCACGGCGCCGCGGACAAACATCCAGGTTCGGCAGCGCGCCGTGCTCGCGCCGGCCGCGCCCCTCGTCGCCTTCCTGGCCGCCCACGCGCCAACGCTGCATGCCGAGGTGAAAGCCGCGTACGTGGACGCGGTGGGCGGGGTGCTGGCGCGCGCGCTGAGGGCGTACGCGTCGTCACTCAACCGCGCGGCGCCTGCCGACGGCGGCGCCGCGCCGCTCGTCGGCGCGCCTCGGCCGGCGACGGGCGTGGGCATGGTGGCAGACCTGTTCAAAGCGGTGACCGGGGGCGGAGGTGCGGGCGGCGGCGCCGGCGCCCCCTCCCCGTCCCCCTACCCGCGCGCCGCCGCGTTCGCGCTCGCCGGCCGGGGCGCCCTCCTCCACCACCTGGACCGGCCGGCCACGGTGCCAGGGCGGGAGGGAGGGGGTGGCGGCGGCGGGAGCGGCGACGGGGCTGCTTCCCCGTCCACCATCCCGCCAGAGGAAGCGTTTCGCTCCCTGAACAAGCTCCTGTGCGACGCCGCCGTGTCCGAGTACGTCTTCTGCGCGCGGTTCTTCGGCGGGGGCGGCGTGGCGGCCGCCGCGCTCGCGCCCGCAGTCGCCGCGGTCGAGGGCGCGCACGCCGCGCGGCTCGGCGCCACCGGCGACGCCGTCGCGCTGCTGTTGATGGCCCGCGTCGCCTCTGGGCACGCGCTGAGCATGGCCAAGGCTCGCGTGCCCGCGCTGGACGCGTTTCACGACCGGGCGACGCTGGCGGTGTGGCCGCGCGTCGCGGCGGCGCTCGGCGCGCACGCCGACTCGCTCGCCGCCGCGGGCGCGCGCGGCCCCGGCGCGCCGCCGCGGGAAGCGGTCGACGGCGAGGGCGTGCACCCGCTGGCGAGGCGCTGCGGGGCGTTGCTCGCCTCCCTCCTCTCGCTGTCCGCGGGCTTGCCCGAGCCACGGCTCGACGTCGGCCTCGCCCGCCTCTCCCGCGCCGCGGCCGCCGCCCTGGCGCGGGCGGCGGCGGCGGAGCGCGATGGCGCGGCCGCCGCGGCGGCGGCGGCGGCGGGCGCGCACGCGGTGGTGGCCGCGCTGGGCGAGGCCGAGGCGGCGGCCGCCGCCGCGCCGCTGCCCGCCGCCGCGCCGACAGCCGCGCCCGAACCCCCCCCGGGCCCTCTGGGCTCCGCCGGCGACGCGGCCGCCGCGCTGTGGCGGCGGGAGTGGGCGGCCGCGGTCGCCGCGGTCGCCGCGCCGGCGCTCGCCGCGCGGCTGCCGGGCGCGGTCGCGGCGTGGGGGGGGGAAGTGGCGCCGCTCGACGCCGAGACTGCGGCCGCCGGCGTGCGGGCTCTCTCCGGGGACGCGTGGGCGGCGAGCGTGGCGGCGGCGCGAGGCGCGGCGCGCGCGGCGCTCGCGCGCTCGCCGTCTGCCGCGGCGGCCGCGGCGGCGGAAGTCGGCCGCGCCCTCGCGGCCGGCTATCGAGCGGCATGGGACGCGGCACCCGAAGGCGCCCGCTCGGGCGCGCCGGAGCCGGCCGCGGTGGAGCGCGAGGCGAGTCGGCCGGCCTGAAAAGGGCCCCCCCCGACCCCGACCCCGACCCCGGCTCCACACCCCCCTCACCATGGCTCTCCGCGCCGCCTCCTCCCGCCCCCTCCCCTCCCCCACGCACCGCGCGCCGGCCGGGCGCCGCGTGGCGGTCCGCACGGCTTTCAAGGAGTCGCCCTCCGTCGCCGCGCCGGCCATCGACGGCGGCGACACCCCCCTCCCCGTCGACCCCGCGGCCTCGGCCGACGCGTTCGCCGAGCTCGTGTCGCTCAACAAGGCCAAGCAGTCCGTCAACCGCCGGCAGAAGGTGGGGACGGGGGAGGGTGGCCCGCGGCGCGCGCGGGGCGGCCGCCGCGGGAATGCCGCGCCTGCGCCAGGGCGCCCGACGCCCTCCACCCCCCCGCCTCCCCAGCCTGAGGACCTGGACTTCATCCAGGTGCCCACGTTCGAGTCGTGCTTCCCGGGGAGCACGAAAGAGTACACGGAAGTGGCGCACGAAGCGACGGGGGCGGTGCTGCGGGTGAGCCGAGGGTCGGCGGGGGGTGCCGCCCCGCCCGGCGGGTGGGCCGGACTCTCTTGGGCCTCGGCGTTGATTGGGGGTGGGGTAGGAGGCGGCGGCGGGCCGCGGCGCGCGGGGTGCGCCCCGTCGCGGCGGCATGCGAGCGCTGGCGCAGGGCGAGCGACGGGCCTGCGGCGCCACCGCCGCCCCCCTTTGCCGGCGCGTCCGTCGGCCTTGCCGCCAGGGCGGCGCCGCGCGGCCGCGGGCGCCCGCCGGCGCCCGCGGCCGCGCGGCGCCGCCCTGGCCAAGCGGCCGGGGGCGGCTGCGGCGCCCCGGCGCCGCTCTTTCTCTCCCGCGAGCCGTGGCTCGCCCCCGATGCGCCATCGCGCGGGTGCGGAAGGGCCCCAGACCGCAGGGCGACCCAACCACCACCCTGACCCCCCCTCCTTTCCTCTCCCCTCCCCCCCAGGTGCCCTTCCGCCGCATCCACTACGTCGAGAAGGACGGGCACCTGGACACGTACGACACGTCCGGGCCGCAGGGCGTGGACCCGCGCGTCGGGCTCCCGAAAGTGCGCGCGGGGTGGGTCGAAGCGCGGGAAGCGCGCGGCGACGCGGTCGTCACGCAGATGTTCTACGCGCGCCAAGGAATCATCACGGAAGAGATGGCGTTCGTGGCCGCCCGCGAGGGCATGGACCCGGAGTTTGTGCGGGCCGAGGTTGCGCGCGGGCGCGCCATCATCCCCGCCAACAAGCGCCACCTCGAACTCGAGCCCTGCATCGTGGGGCGCGGCTTCAAGGTCAAGATCAACGCCAACATCGGCAACTCGGCGGTGTCGTCCTCGATCGAGGAGGAGGTGGAGAAGCTCCAGGTGGGGCGGGAGGGGCAGTGGGGCCGCGCGCCGTCGCTCGCCGTGTCGGTTGGTGGGCCGCCCACACGCCACCCCCTCCTTCCCGCAGTGGTCTGCCATCTGGGGCGCCGACACCGCCATGGACCTCTCCACCGGCGAAAACATCCACGAGACCCGGGAGTGGGTCCTGCGCAACTCCCCCATCCCCGTCGGCACGGTCCCCATCTACCAAGCCCTGGAGAAGGCGGGGGGGATCGTGGAAAACATCACGTGGGAGCTGTTCCGGGAGACGCTCATCGAGCAGGCGGAGCAGGTGGGACGAACGGGGGAGGGCGAGAGGGGGCGCGCGGTCCCTGGCGCCGACCCCGCCCACCCACGCCCCCCCCCCCCCCCCCAACCTCCTTCCCCCCCCTCAGGGCGTCGACTACTTCACCATCCACGCGGGCGTCCTCCTCCGCCACATCCCGCTGACCGCGCAGCGCGTGACCGGCATCGTGTCGCGCGGCGGGTCGATTCACGCCAAGCTGTGCCTCCTGGACCACACCGAGAACTTTGCGTTCACCCACTGGGACGACATCTTGGACATCTGCGCCGCGTACGACGTCAGCCTGTCGATCGGCGACGGCCTGCGGCCGGGGTGCATCGCGGACGCCAACGACGCGGCGCAGTTTGCCGAGCTCAAGACGCAGGGCGACCTCACCCGCCGCGCGTGGGTCAAACACGTCCAGGCAAGGGGTTGGGGCGTCGGCACAAGGACACAAAACCCTGCTCACTAACCCTGACGAACCCTGACCCCAACCCCCAAAACCCCACCCCACCCCACCAGGTCATGAACGAGGGCCCCGGCCACGTCCCGCTGCACAAGATCCCGGAGAACATGGCCAACCAGCTCGAGTGGTGTGATGAAGCGCCCTTCTACACGCTGGGTGCGAAGAGACGCGAGGGAGGGGGGTGGGTGGGAAATGCCCCTCAAACCCCAACCCTAAAACCTCGACCCCAACCCCAACCCCACCCCGAAGGTCCTCTCACCACCGACATCGCGCCCGGCTACGACCACATCACGTCCGCCATCGGCGCCGCCACCATCGGCGCCGCCGGCACCGCGCTGCTCTGCTACGTGACGCCGAAAGAGCACCTCGGCCTCCCCAACCGCGACGACGTCAAGCAAGGCGTCATCGCGTACAAGATCGCGGCGCACGCCGCCGACCTCGCCAAGGGGCACCCGCTCGCCCAGGAGCGGGACGACGCGCTGTCGCAGGCCCGGTTCGAGTTCCGGTGGTGCGAGGGTGGGGGGGTGGGAATGGGCGACGATCGAGACAACAAGAAACCTAGAAAAACTCACCCCCACCCCCACCCCCACCCCAAAAAGGTACGACCAGTTCAACCTGTCGCTCGACCCCGTCACAGCCCGCCTCTACCACGACGCCACCCTGCCGCAGGAGCCCGCCAAGACGGCCCACTTTTGCTCGATGTGCGGGCCCAAGTTTTGTTCGATGCAAATCTCGCACGAACTGCGCGAGCTGGCGGCCGCGGACGTCGCCGGCGCCGACACCCCCGCCCTCGACGCCGCGGCCGGCATGGCCGCCATGTCGGAGGAGTTCAAGCGGCGGGGCGGGGAGGTCTACCACCCCGCGGGCGCGCTCCCCACGGCCGAGTGAGCGCGGGGGTGGGGTGGGGGTGGACGCGCGGGGGCGCCGGCCGCGCGCCGGGCCCCGCTGTTTGGGCGCACACGGGCCGCGGAGCGCCGCTGTAACATGGCCGCGGGAGAGGGGGGCGCGGGGAGCCCCGGCGCGCGCGGACCGCCGCCCGCGGCCGCGTCACTCGATCGGCGCGTACCCCCCCGCCCCGCCCTCGCCCGCCCGCGCGGGCGGCAGCCGCCGCAGGATGAAGAGGACCAGGGCGCAGGGGACGAGTTCGGAGGACGCGTAGTAGGCGGCGTTGAGGGCGGGGTGCCCGGCGACGTCGAGCCCCGCGCCCGGCCCCGCCGCGGCGGCCCACGCCGCCAGCGCCGCCCGGGCCGTGAAGCACGCCGCGCACACGGCGGCGACGGCGCCCACCTCGCGCAGCTTCTTGCGGCGGCCGCGCGACTCGATGGGGAAGCTGGGGGGGGAGGGGGGAGGGGGCGTGAAAACAAAGAGGCCGCCCGCACGCTCTCACCCCCCCGCCACTCCCCTCCCTACCGGCGCAGCATGAAGAACAGCCGCCCGCCGTACAGGACAAACCCGACGGCGGCGGCCGCGGAGGCGAGCGCCATGAAACCCAGAGACGCGGCGCGCGGCGCGCCCCCCGCCTTTTCCCGCCCCGCCGCCGCGGCCCACGCCCACAGGCCGGCCTGCACGCCGTACACGGCGCCGTTGACGGCGAGAAAGGCGGGGCGCAGGGACCCGGTGGGCAGGGAGCGAGCCTGGCGAGGGAGGGGGGCGGGGGGCGGCGGCCGTGTCGGCCGCCGACAGGGCGCCACGACCCTCTCCACCCCCTCTTCACCCCCCCCCCCCGCCCCTCACCTGGTGATAGATTTCCGCCCAGAACAGGACCAGCAGCGTGTAGGTCGTGAAAAAGAGGAGGCCGGGGCCGTCGAGCGCGGCGGCCGCGGCGGCGGGGGGGAGCGCCAGGACCGCGGGGTGGGACGCGAATACGGCGGCGCGCAGCGCGCACACGATCGCGTTGAGCAGGTGGAAGACCTGTGAGGAAGGGAGGGAGGGAGGGGTTGGAAAGGGTCGGGCCGCGCGCGCCGCGCCAGCACCCCGCGCCCCCCATTCCTCTTCCCGACCTTTTGGGTCGTCCAGCCAAACTCGGGCACGCGGCGCTGGATGCGGGCGAGCTGCACGGCGGCGACGAGGCCCAGGGCCGCGTACGAGACGGCGAGCGCGGCGAACGCGGCCTCGCCGGGGGCAGGGGCCGGCGCCGGGGAGGGCGGGGCGGGCGGCGCGGGCCCGGGAGGGGCGGTGGCGGCGAAAGGAGCGCGCATCTGGGGGCGGGCGGGGCGTCGGGCGCGCGCGGGTGCGTCCGGGCGGGCGCGGTCGGCGCCCACCGCCCGCGGGAGGGGCGACATGCGTCTTGCCGCGCTCACGGCGGGCGTGCGGCGTCCACCGGCGCCTGCGCGGCCCCGGTGCCCGCCCGCCGCCACGCGGGCGCCCTTGCTGCGACCGGCCGCACGCGCCCTCTGCCCCCTCTGCCCCCTATGCCCACCTCGCACGCTGCGGGCGACCCGCGGGCGGCCGGCGCGGGGACGAGGCGCGCGAGAGAGTGTGTGCGCCGGCACACGGCGCTACGCCACTCCCTCCATCCGCCCGCCCGCGCGCGCGTCGGCGCCCGCGGGGCCGCCCAACCATGGACGACATTCAGGCAGTCGCCCAGAAGCGGTTGCTGGTGCGAGAGGGGCGAGAGGAGGGGCGCGCCGCGGGCGATGCCATCGCGCGCGCCCGCGCCGCCGCATCCGCGCCCTCCCACCCTCCCCCCCCCCCCTTGTCCACCAGACCGACATCCTGGGCGCCGCCCGGGCCGCGTCGGCCGTCGACTGGCGCGTGCTCCTGCTCGACCCCGGCACCGCGCGCGTCGCGGGCGCAGCGGCGGGCGTGGCCGACACCCTGGACGCGGGCGTGTCGCGTGAGTGGGAGTGGGGAGGGGGTGGAACGCGGGCGGCCGCGGTCGAAACCGCCACCCAAAACCCCGCAACCCTAACCCTAACCCTAAGTCGTCGACGACGTGCACCGCCGCCGGGAGCCCGCGCCCCACCTGGACGCCGTCTACTTCATCACGCCAGGCACCGGGTCGGCGGCGCGCGTGGCGGCCGACTGGGCGGGCGGCGGCAAAAAGGGAGGGCGAAAGGAGAAACACGCGCCCCCTCCCTACGCCGCCGCGCACGTCTTCTTCTCGTCGCCGCCCACGCCCGCGGACTTGGACGCCATCAAAGGGTGCCCCGGCCTCGTCGCGTCCCTGCAATCGTGCGCGGACGCGGGGCTGGAGTTCATCCCGCTGGACGCTTACTCGTGCGTCACCCACGCGCCCCCGTCGCCCTTGCCCCCCCGGTTTGGCCCCGCGGGCGGCGACGGGGCGCCGCCCGGC
>Ga0315289_10005217_pt1 | contig 19236 bp, 14 predicted proteins | sample YL17G11_40_MG_FD_203452 | JGI IMG/M metagenome (GOLD analysis project Ga0315289, IMG submission 203452) | Sediment microbial communities from Yellowstone Lake, YNP, Wyoming, USA - YL17G11_40 | ecosystem: Environmental > Aquatic > Freshwater > Lake > Sediment | place: USA: Wyoming | collected...
CAGGGATAGACCACTATTTTCAGCTTCAATTATAACTTGGCACATCGATTTAATTGGCGCCCTTAAGAAAATGTCTTTTCGTTTTTTCCATCCTTCCTTTGCAGTTTCAAGAAATTCCAAGATCTTGATAGAGGCACAATTTACCATGAAGCTCTCTGGTCTTTTGTCATCATTGGATCGGAAACAATCGGCCTCTATTATAGTGTATTTTTTGAATTGACGTTCGTCCTCAAGATAGCGGAAGGGGATAGGATAAAGTCGAATAAACTGATAGTTGGATAAATCAATTCCTGCACAGCAAACAGTCTCTCCGTATTCCTTGCTGGGATTCGGGTCGGCTTTAACAGTTATGAGTATTTGTTTATTTCCGCTTGTTTCCCTCATTTTTTGCGGTCATACTAATTCATAAATGGATTATCTCAAAAGTCTCTGGGTACAAAATATTTAAATAAGCCGCCAGGCTTTTGCGATGGCAATAACTATAGTCGGCCTCCAAACAGAATATGCATGTCGTACCCTGTTTTATGATTTCGGCCAGTTGTGCAAGGGATTCCTCTTGCTTTTCTATATACGATAGGTATTGCCTGAAAAAGTACTTATAATCTTTGTCTGTTCTAACCCTTTTCCTCAGTTCCGATGGGCTTCCAAGATCGCCAATGTGAATATAACGGATTCCATCTGCAGCAAAAAACCGCTCTAATTCGCGCTTGGAAAAACCAGGTTTTCTGGATTTGGGATATTGCCTCACGTCCACCAAGTTTACAATTCCCTTGGCCTTGAGATGATCTGCAAAATCGCGGATTTCATAATTCTCGTAGCCAATAGTAAATAGTGGCCATTCCCGTCTCGATTTATTCTTTGATTTCATCCCTTCCACCCGCACAGTGACTTAATATCTTATACTGACATGATCCGATTTGGTCAATAGAATTATTGGCCTTCCTTGCCCAAACATAACCTGATATGGATGCAAAGACCGAGGCTCTTTTCGCTTGACTGGCGATTAGGGGAATTCTATTTTTGAGAGGATTTCTAAAGGGCGGCTTAGCCAAGGGGTAAGGCGGAGGTCTGCAAAACCTCTATTCTCCGGTTCGAATCCGGAAGCCGCCTTTAGGTTGTTGCCGGAATGGCGGAATAGGTAGACGCAAGGGACTTAAAATCCCTCGGTCCGTGAGGGCCGTGCCGGTTCGATTCCGGCTTCCGGCAGTTGCTATTTATCATTTCAGAAGTACCATCCTCTTGGTTTCCGAGAAATCGTCGGCCTTAATTCTATAGAAATGAATCCCACATCAGTGACCGCCTATCATGGTGGACGAGGGCAGCTACCACGGACAATGATCAGTATTTGAAGGTAGACTTTACTCCGCGCCACCTGCCTTTATCTTAGCTCTGGTTTCTTGCATAGGAGTCGCAACGGGCTGGAAGGCGGCCGCTGGCTGAGACATTTGCGCCGGCGGGCAATCGGGGCATGGCAATGGGGCCGGGCCCAGACCCTTGAGGTAGTTGACGCTGTACGTGACATCAACCCCGTTGAACTGGCAGTTGCCATTAGCGTCAGCGGCGGAGCTGATAACGCCATGAGGCGGGCAATCACAGCTATCCGGGGGAAGCGGACCAAAACCTTTGAGATAGTTGACGCTATATGATACATCTACTCCATTGAAGTTGCTATCGCCGTTGGCATCGCCGGCTACGTAATCGCATCCCGACCCCAGCAGGCAGAGGCTCATGCTGGTGGCGTACTGATACCATTGGCCATTGCCGTACTTCCAGCAAATGGTATCCCCTTCCTGCGAACTCAGCCACCAGAACACGCAGTTTTGCGGATCGCCGCCGTAGCTAACTCCCTGCACAGACACCCAACCGCCATTTATGGTCAGGCAGGTGTCAAGTTCCCCCCGGTACAGGTTTAGCTCTATGTGATTTTGGGCGTAGAATAGTCCCATGGGAACTCTTTCAGGGGTAATTAGACGGCTCCATATCAGATTTCCGGGATGCCCGGATGTACCTTCCTCATAAAATCCGACCTCGAAAACGCTTGGGTCTTCGACGCATTCATGCCAATCATTGCTGTAATAGAGATCGAAACCGTAGAATTGAACCCCGCAAACCTGGATGTCTGTAGCGAGCAAGTTATCGTAGACGGTAGGAACAGACCAATAATGCAAGTCGCTCACCAACTCGGTGTAAGGTGGCGTGGGTGCTGGCGGTTGGCCATAAGAGGTGTTTGCCGGGCAAGAGGGCGGCTCTATCGTGCCGATAAAGATCTCGAGCTGGTAGATGCCGGAGTTGTTTCCGTAACCATCCACCACCAGCAGTATCTGCTGGCCCCCGCTCAAATGAAGACAAAGCTGGGATTGTATATCCGTCCAGTCATCGTTGCCGCAGATGAAATCATCGGGATAGACCGGCTCGGTCGGGCAAGTAAAATCGTATATTTCCAGGCCGGTATCGTAAGAACTGTTACGCAGGGTGACAACATAAGAAGTATCAGCGGGGGCCATCCATTTGTATGTGACATCAGGTCCGGCCCCGTCTCCATCTATCCACATCCCCTCCCAACATGCGGGTTCTTCCGGATAAGGGCCATAGTCGTTGGTTTTCCCCACTGTCGAGCCGGTCACGGATATCGGCAGGGGCAATCCGGATAGATTGATATAATCGGAGCAGTCGCCGCTGAGGATACTGCTTCCTCCGGGCTCCGAATGAGTGCCCGACCCAATAGCGGATCTTTGCATGAATTCCTTGGCAGGATAAGTCGGGACGGCAGCCTGATTTTCATCGCCTGCAATGGCAAATGAGGCAAGCAGGAATGATGCGAGCGTAAGGAAAAACACTGAACGCCGTGCCATAAAGGCCTCCTTCGAAAAGGTTTGTAGATTTACTTCACTAGTATCATCTTCTTTGTATCTGCATTTCCATTTGCCTTGATTCTGTAGAAATAAATCCCCGATGACTGATCACTGGCAACCCAAATGGTTTGATGCTTTCCCGCCGGCTTTATCCCTTCTGCAAGTGTCTGTATCTTGCGGCCAAGGATATCAAAGACGTCGATTGTGACAAAAGAGCGCGATGGTAGGGAATATTGAATCGTTGTCTGAGCATTGAACGGGTTGGGGTAGTTTTGGAAAATACCAAATCTAATAGGAATCTGGCAATCGTTGCCGCCTATGCCAACAATCACCGAATCGCCGCCGCCGTAAGCACCCATGTCGCTCCGCGGCCCGCCACGACCCCAGGAACAATCGAGCAGGCTGTCCAGTATATTCAGGTCTCCGGCGTCAATGCAGGGGGATTCAGCACTATCACCGCAAAAGATGGACATGAGATGGAAATTGCCATTTTCGGGATCAACGAACAGGGGATCAATGTCGATATTGCCTGTTCCGGGATAGCCACCCTCAATGTCCGAGTAACTCACCTGCTCAATACCGCGTATTTGACCCCCTAGCCCTTGATTCCCCCACAATATGCAATTGACCACCGTGGTTCCAGAATCACTTTCGATCCCGCCTACATTTTCTGCGTAATTTCCGCTTATGGTGTTGTTAATGATTATACAGTCTGCACCGCAACTAATCCCCCCGCCGACGCATTCGTGTTGATGCTCAAAACCATTTTCGCTGATGATGTTGCCAACAATGATGCTGCTATCACCACAAGCAATCCCGTTGCCGCCCCAAATTCCAGTGTTCCCATAGATGGTGTTGCCGATGATGAGGCTACCCGCACCATCAGCAATCCCGCCACCGCCGTGGGCCCAGTTCGCATAAATAGTGTTGCCGCTGATGATCGGATTGCCTTCATTGCAGTAAATCCCGCCTCCGCTACCGTATAAGCCCCCACCATTTTCACTAATGGTATTGTCGCTGATAATCGGGTTGCCCCCAGAGCAATAAATTCCCTGGCCGCAACTACCACGGGCTTGGCAACCATTTCTGCTGACGATATTATGGCCTATGATAGGATTAGAGTTGTCAATGCAATAAATCGCACCGCCTCCGTATCCACCTGAATTTTCGATGATGGCGTTTTCGCTGATAGTTGGGCTTGATGCCTCACAATAAATTCCACCACCGGCACCTGACGAATTTCCACTGATTGTGTTGTGGAGAATGATAGGGTTGGACCGGGAGCAATAGATAGCACCGCCGCAGTTATCGTCGCCCTCTCCCGAGGCTAAACTATGCGTCAAATAACAATACTCCAGCCGGCAAGAGTCCGAAGCGGACAGGAAGCGGATGCCGTGCCAGCTCGAATCGGACAAGAGCGCGTCGAAGCGGATGGAATCCGCCGCAGTACCCACGGCCCGCAACGTCGCGGCGCTGTCCACAACCAGTTTGCAGTACACCTGGAACAGCACCTCCACTCCAGGAAGGATGGTCAGGCTCTGCCCTGTCGGCACGCGCACCTCAGCCGTTACGATTACCGTGTCCGCCGACCAAGTACCAGTCTGGTCACCGGAAACATAAATAACATCCGCCATTGCCATTGCAGGACAAATCAATCCAAGGCAGATAATGAATCGTGTGAATCGTTTCATGCTCCGCTCCGTATTTGTTCTTGTTGGGAGATTATGTAAAATGAAAGATAAAGCACATCTGACATACACCTCCAGAATCTAATCTCTATCACCAGTCCGGCGGGGCCGGATGATTATATCATGATTTGCCAGTATCCCGGTTGTCGTGCAAGACAACGATGTTAAACTTGATATAGTGCGCCTTCCACTTAAGTCAATTAGAATTCCGAGCTTATTCGGGCCTTAACGGGGGCACGATCCTGCCGATATACGGAATAGGGGGTGTCTTCGCCAGGCTTATGGCAGCATCACCTAACTGCACCACTCTGGAGAAAGGAACTGATTTGACTGGCAAGAGGACGCTGGAAGAGAACCGAAAGGCGCCGCTCAAGGCTGTCAGAAATGCGGCCACAGTTCTGCTGGTTGACGACGACCAGACGGTGCTGGAACTGCTTTCGGATTATTTGGAGGAGAAGGATTATAATATCGAGACTGCCAAATCGGGGGAAGAGGCTCTGGGGAGGATGAGTCGGAAAGAGATCGATATTGCGCTGGTGGATATCAAATTGCCGGGAATGGACGGCCTGGAGACGATTGAGAAACTTGCCGAAATAGACCACGATTTAGTCACCATCCTGATGACCGGATTCCCCACGATAGACTCGTCAGTCAAGGCGATCAGGTTAGGAGCATCGGATTATATCCTGAAGCCGTTCAGGCTCGATGAGGTGAGACGTTCGGTAGCGATGGCGATCAAGGAGCGGGAAACGAGACGTGAAATGAAGAATCTCAAAGTACGAGTTTGCGAGCTTGAGAAAGGCATTTCGGACAAGAAAGACAGCATCAGGGTCAATCGCAAGCTCGGTGGCGGCTGAGGATGGCGTTTTCACCATTCTTGCTGTAAACGCTGTTGGTCAATGGGCAATCAGCAATCAAGCCTCTAAAAAAGCGATTCAGTAGACCCATATCCCGCCCTTGACGCAATCCCAAGACGGTTCAAAACAACATCGTATGGCGCTTTCCGGAGCTTTGAAGCGGGCAGCGCAACTTTTGAGCAGTTTCTTCATGCTTACAGATTTCGATTGAAAAAGCAGCCGGATTTGATAAGATTACCTGGTATGGACCTTCGCGAAAACGAGCTCCAGAAGCTGGAGAGGATAGCCGAGTCGTTCACGTCCGTGGGAAAGCCTGTCAGGGCTGCAGGTGATTCCTATATCAGGCTTGAATCGGAGTACAAAGACATAAATTCACGACTGGCGAGAGTGAATGAAATGCTTCGCAAATCCCTGATGGAACGAAATCGCGTGGCGCATTATCTCAGCAATATCCTGGAGAGCCTCGACAGCGGAGTGATCGTCACTGACCCGTCGGGATCGATCAACGTTTTCAACGCGGCTGCGGAGAAACTTCTCGGCATCAAAACGGCGAAAGCGTTAGGGCAGAGGTATACGTCGTTACTGCCACTGGGGGCCGATATCGAAAGGCGGGCGTTTGGACTTGGCGAAGGCGAGAGGATATCGGGGGAGATTGCCGTGCAATCGTCGCCGGCCGGGAAGGTGCACGCAGCGTATTCGGTAGGCAAACTCAAGCGGTCGGGGAGCGACGAGAACCCGGGCCTGGTCATAATCCTCTATAATCTCACTGAAATCAGGAAGCTGGAGGATAATCTGAAGCGCGTTTCGGCATTGGCGGGCCTGGGAGAGATGGCGGCGACGGTGGCGCATGAGATTCGGAATCCACTTTCGGGGATTTCCGGTTTCACAGCGCTTTTATTGAGGGACCTGCCGGCTGACAGCGAGAGCCATCGCTTAGTGGAGAAAATAGCCGAGGGTATATGGTCGCTCGACGCCACGGTCGAGAGTCTCCTGGCTTACACGCGTTCGGTTTATCCGGATATCGAGGACGTCGACGTGGTTTCCATTGTCAAGGGGGCGGTGGCCGATCTGAAGGCGGGCCAGGATTCATCGGGGCCGGTGATTGAAATAAAGACCGCGTCGCGAAAACTGAACGTTAGGCTGGACCCGCGATTGTTCAGGATGGTAGTTAGTAATCTTCTCAAGAACGCTTTGCAGGCGAACCCCGATGGGGGGAGGGTCAGGGTCAAGCTCGGCAAGCCGCGGGGAGGAGGGTTCAAGATGGTTGTCGAGGACGACGGGCCGGGGATTCCGGGGGAAGCTCTGGAGAAGATATTCACGCCGTTCTATACGACCAAGGCCACCGGCACCGGCCTGGGACTGGCAACGGTGAAGAAGCTGACCGAGCTGCACGGCGGCCGGGTGCTGGCTGAAAACAGACCGAGCGGAGGGGCCGCCTTCGTGGTGGAAATCCCAGACTCGGCGGAAGGCGCGAGCGATGAAGCATAAGATCCTCATAGTCGATGACGAGGCCATAGTGCGCGATTTCGTCTCGGAAGTGTTGATACGCATGGGGTATGCCCCTTTGGCGGTCGAGAGCGGCGAGAAGGCGCTGGAGTATCTCAGGCGGGGCGAATATGATCTCGTAATCACCGATTTCAAGATGCCGGGGATTTCCGGCATGGAGCTTCTGAAACAAACTCTGGCACTATGGCCGGACTGCCGGGTGATCATAATCACGGCGTTCGGGACGATCGAGCAGGCGGTGGGGGCGATGAAGATGGGGGCCCACGACTATATCACCAAGCCGATCAGCCCGGATCATATAGAGATGGTTGTTTCCAAGGCGCTGGAGTATAAAACGTTGAAGATGGAGAATCGAATACTCCGGCGCGAGATGAGCGAGAAGTATTCGTTCGAGAACATAATCGGCAAGGCGGAGGGGATGAAGCGGATATTCGAGCTCATCCGCCGCGCCAGCCCTGTTGATTCGACGATACTCATCAGCGGCGAATCGGGTACGGGCAAGGAGTTGGTGGCCAAGGCCATTCATTACAACTCGGCGAGAGCCGCAGGCCCGTTTGTCAAGATGAACTGCGCGGCGCTTCCCGAGGGGTTAATTGAATCGGAGCTTTTCGGGCACGAGAAGGGAGCGTTTACAGGGGCCATCAGGGCTACGAGAGGCCGATTCGAGCTTGCCGACGGAGGGACTCTGCTCTTGGATGAGATATCCGAGATAGCGTCCTCGCTGCAAGCGAAGCTTCTGCGGGTTTTGCAAGAAAGGGAGTTTGAGCGAATCGGCTCCGGGCAGACAATCAAGACCAACGTGCGCGTCATTGCGACATCGAACCGTGATCTCAGGGATGAAGTGGCCAGGGGGGATTTTCGGGATGATCTTTATTATAGGCTGAACGTGATCCCGATCGAGATACCGCCACTGCGGCAGCGACTCGAGGATATACCGCTATTGTGCGACTATTTCCTGAGCAAGAACTGCCAGAAAATCGGGATACCAGCGAAGACGCTCTCCGAGAAGACGATGCAGATGTTCATGGCCTATCCCTGGCCGGGGAATGTCAGGGAACTCGAGAATGTGATCGAGCGGGCGACAGTGATTTCCAAGAATCTGGAGCTGAAGCCGAGCGATTTTCCACCGGAAATCGCGGCCGGTGTGACGGGCGCCATCAAAGGCAGACTCGATGTTGGGGTATCGATCGGTCATGCGGAGAAGATCTTGATATTGAAGACGCTGAGAGCCCAGGGCGGAAATAAGACCAAGACCGCAGAAATATTGGGAATCTCCACCAGAACACTGCGCAACAAGCTGCAGGAATACGGGCAGCCTGAAGCCGAATAAAAGTCGGGCACGACGCCAACATGCTTTTTCCTCCCTTCGGCCGGAAGAAGCATGCCACACTTGAGAAAATCCGAGGTCTCGGGGAGATTTCGGTTACAAGCCCTCATCGAGCGTCATTCGCCAACCTCCTCTTTTCTTTTGATTTCCCCTTTTTGCTTCTTCATTTTTCCCCACATTTAATGTGGGGGTGGTCCCGGGACCTTGATTATCCCTCACAAGGAAGGAAGCTAATTGAGCGCTCAAGAACATCTGTCCCTTCCATATATATGGCCTCGGTGAAAGCAAATGCAGTTTGAACGCGGAATTGGCGTCAGGGGCTAAGCGCAGTTACAGTCAGCAGGGGCCTGCAAACAAGCTATGAAAGCCTGCGAACATTCCAGCCCTGAAGGCCCGGGATTTTCTTGTCATCATGATGCTGCCTGCTTTGCAAAACGAAACGCTCCGGGGCATAATGTTGTGCATGCCCCTGCTTTATTTTAAAAAATAGTGATTTTTCACTTGACAACGGCGGAGTTGGTGTGCTACTTTGTCTTGTAAAGCTTCATTCACTTTAAGCACGGAAGGCCTCGTTGAATGTGCTGCGAATGATTTTCTGGGGGCTTCTGCTTGCATCGGTTGCTTCTGGCGACGACTTGAGCCTGCCCCCCAGCCTCGAGCTTGTCTCTCGCGACAGTATTTCTGTCACTGTCAGGGAGAAGGATAGCGGCATAGTGCATAGGTATTTGCTGGAAGGGGGCAATATTGCCCCCAACCCCGGCTGGGTTATGCAGCCTGGCGCCGCCCTCGCCGCAGATACCTGCTTTACGTTTCAGACAGTTGGGCACGTGCGACCGATGGTACATGACCTATTCGGGGAAGCCGACCACGATGGACTTAATGAAATCGTTGGTGTTTACGGCGGACGCACCTGGATATATGAATATTCGGGTCATGATACTACTTATCTTTTTCAAGACACCCTATACGATACATACCCTCTGGACTACGGCCACAATTCAGATGGAGACTCGCTCTTGGAGTATTTGGCGATGGGGCTTTTCCATGAGGGCTTCACCATTTACGAAAGTCCGACATATAATTCGCTTCCCGATGATTCCATCTTCGCCTGGCCGCATATTTTCCCGTACAAAGCAGGCACCGCGGATATAGACGGCGACGAGCGAGTGGAGACCTACTTTAAGACAAGTTTCAACCATATGGAGGTTTGGCGTAGCACCGGGAATAATAGTTATGCTTTTGCTTACACCATTGATCTACCCGATTCCTTATGGGCTAACTTCTCGGATTTTGTCTTTGGCGATTTTGACTCGGATGGCAGGATCGAGATGATAAACACGTCGGATAGAGGGATATTGTTAGCCTACGAATGTGTTGCCCCTGAGAGTTTCCGTCAAGTGTGGAGGGGGCAGGTGAGCCATTACAACGCCAATGAAATTGTTGGGCCTACCGATATGGACCAGGACGGCAGGCTGGAGTTTGTGGTCATGAGCAATTCGATTTCCAGGGGGGGCTTTTTCTATTACTTTTTCGAGACCACCGGAGACAACCAATTCGAACAAATATATGTGGATTCCATTCCCGGAGACGCTTGGGAAAATGGGGGGATGGGGCTTTGGGACTTCGACAGGCACGGGGCCGACGAATTGGCAGTCTGCGCCGTTGATAACGGTGTCGGGCTGTTCAAGTCAGCCGGCAACAATAGTTGCAGTCTCATATATTTTTCTCCGAGCATTGCAGGCGACGTACGCGCTTTTGATACGAATGACAACGGATTTGGAGAAATGATTCTTGACGAGGGTCTTGTGAATGGCACGGTGGTCTTGGAGTATTCGCCCGGCCGCGGCCTCCTTGGAGATGTCAATTGCGACTGCGCCGTCAATCTATCAGATCCGCTGTACCTGGTGAACTATCTCAAGGGTATTGCCCTCTGGCTGCCGCCCGACATCCATCTGGCCGATGTTAATGGCACCTGCCAGGTAAACGGGGTGGATGTGACTTACTTTGTCAATTATTTCCACAATGGGCCGGCGCTGATTGATGGAAACTGCCGGTAATACAAAAATCTAAACTCCCCATGATGGGGAAAAGGAGGCCTTATGAAAGCCAGATTTTTTGTACTGGTCTCCGCTATCGCCTTGGTGTTTTGTAGTGGCGCTCTGGCGGCATGGACGACGCCCGAAGCTGTGAACGCCCCTCGAGTAAATGTCCAAAATGCTCGAGGAGGCGAGCCAGGCTGGCCGATCTGCGTCGACGACAGCTTGCTCATTCAGGTGGTCTGGGAGGATCAATCAGGTCTCCCGCTTGACGTTGCCGAGGTGCATTATAGGGCCAAACCGCTGCGCGGTAGCTGGGGAACAGATGTGAGTGTCACAAGCGCTGACAACAATTCGTCCAACCCTGGTCATCCTAGCGTGACGACCTATCATACCAATCAGGGGTACTTTAAAACTTTGGTTGCCTATGCCTCTCAGACTTTCAGACCTTTTCAATCGGAGTATTCCGAATACAAACGGTGCACATTCAATAGAGAAGTTCCAATCTGGGATGACTTCTTTGGATTCATTTCAACGGAAGGGGGCTTACACTTACTGGGTCCGGGCTCAGAGTCGGGGGGCCAGAAAACCGGCAGTGTCGTAGATAATGGAGATAATAAGACTTTCGCGGTCTGGCCTTACTTGGATTCTGTGGGTAACTCTGCCTGCCGCAGGCTTTGGTACAACATCAGGGACGACAACGGCTGGGCAGGCGAGGCGAGAATACTGGATGCCGATTTAGCTTATTGGGCCCAGGACGTCTGTCCCTATCCCGGCCCCAACAACAATATCCACCTCGTTTACTCCTATTCCACAGACGACGAGACTTACGATGTCTACTGGACGATATATGATTTCGCAAGCTCGCAGTTTAGCACCCCCACGCAAGTTTCCGATGTCACCCAGGGCATTGTGGCCTGTGTGCCTTACGTGGTCTCGGTGGATAAGGGTGGCGCAGACTACCTTCTGCACTTCGTCTGGCAGGAAATACAAGGCGGTCTCAACAGGGTGATTTATAGAAGGTACGATTCCGAAACGCAGTCGTTCAGCAACCAGGTTACGATAGTTCCCTATTTCGGCTCTCTGCCCTGCATTGCCGCCACGCCCGACGGCGATGTCTACGTGGCCTGGGAAAATCGGTCGTCAAATCCCCACGTCATCTCCTGGAAAAAGGCCAGCCCTCCCGGCTTCTCATGGAGCAACACCAGTTCCTTAAGCCTTCCCGACGGAATTGACAGCTTGATGGCACCCGTCATGGTCAAGGATTTTGTCGGCAATTTGCACATGGTGCTTGCTGCGTTCTCAGACGATTATGCCTGGGACGTATTCTACACTTTCAACGAGCTTCCGCCAGTCTCGCCCCAAAACGTTGCCGACCTTCAAGACAAAGACCATCCCATGTTCAAGTGGTCTCCTTGCAAGGAGCCGAACTTCAGGCATTACCATATCTATAGGACGCGGGACCCGAGGAATGGTTGGTCACTCGTTGCGTCCCAGACCGACACCATTTTCACCGACTATATGACGTTTCTCGACCCAGACGACAGGGATATCATGTATTATCATATCAAGGCCGAAGACCAATTGGATCAGGAATCTCTGCCGTCGGTTCAGTTGGAGTACCATTACGGCGTTTACGTCGGCCCGAAGGTCGTCGGAGAGTTGCTGCCTATGGAGTACAGCCTTTCGCAAAACCACCCAAACCCATTCAATGCGGAGACTGGCATCAAGTATGCTTTGCCTACCGAGTCGCACGTGCTTCTGGAAATCTATGATATGCTGGGCAAAAAGGTCGCAACTCTGGTTGACGAGTATAGCATTCCCGGTTACTACCAGACCACGTGGAGAGCCTATGATGTTCCCTCTGGCGTCTATCTGCTGAGGCTCCAGGCTGGTGAGTTTGTCGAGTGCAGAAAGGTAACGCTGCTGAAGTAGGCCAAATTCCATGCATAATTCAGGGGCATGCATGACCGCGTGCCCCTGTTTTGCATCTTATCCGTGGAGGCGACTGAATTGTGCTTCCAGCTATACGGATCGCATGAGGTGTTGCTGCCTTATGGCTTTGTGCACTTGCCTGAACAAGTTGGGGGCTTGACTCGCCTGGTAGAATAACTGGACAGAAGTGCACCTGGCTCGAATGGCGCTTGAATTTAAGCGTCCTCGTGGCGCTTGACAATTTTGCGCAAATCCCTTTCTTGCCATACCGTTTATGGCTGCCGCCTTGTCAGACGAACTAACTCCCAAGCAGATGCGACGCACGATCTACGCGTTGGCGTTTCCCACGGTAGGAACCAACCTGCTACTTCGAGGAGTCGGCATTGTAGATACCGCCATGGTTGGGCATATCTCGGCCGAGGCCCAGGCGGCGGTAGGGATGTCACAATGGATTATCAATTTCATGATGGCGCTGATGCAGGGTGTTGCATTGGGAGGAACGGTGGCGGTGGCCAACCTCACCGGGGCCGGCGATGACGAGAACAGGCTGAAATCGGCGGACACCGGGCTGTACCTCGGGGCCGCTTCGGCGCTGTTTATTACCGTCATGGGGCTGATTTTCGTTCGCCCGATTGCGTTTGCCATGGGGGCCACAGCCGATCTTTTCCGTCTTGTCGCATCCTATATGCTCATCATGAATATATTCTTCATCAGCAAAGGTCTGATTCAAGTCACAAGCGGCATATTCCAGGGTTTCGGAGATACCAGGACGCCGTTCAGAGTTATAGTCGGAGTCAATATTGTTCATATAATGATCGCTTATCCCCTGACATTCGGGGCCTTTGGGTTTCCCAGGCTGGAGATTCTCGGCGTGGCCATTGCGTCCGGGATTTCCGAAAGCATGGGCGCTGTCCTCTTGATTGTCATGGCCTACAGAAAGAAACTGCTCAGATTCGGGTCTTATTCCTATCAACATGCCAAGCGGATCGTAACAATAGGGATTCCGGTTTTCGGCGAACGAATTCTCACAACAGTCATGCAAATGGTTTATACTCGCCTGGTATTGTTCACCTCGCTCTCGGCCTACGCCGCCCACAGCGTGGGCATCATGATCGAGGCGATATCGTTTTTGCCGGGGTTCGGCTTTGCGCAGGCGGCCACGACCTTGGTCGGGCAGCAGCTGGGGGCGCGGAAACCGCACAGGGCAAGGAGGTTCGGCAACCAGGCGCTTCTAATCGGACTGGTGGTCATGGGGTTCGTAGGTCTTACCTTTTGGTTTTTCCCGCAGCTCTGGATGCGGCTTTTTTCGAACGATCCGGAGGTTATCAGGTACGGCATCACGTTCTGCAAGATTGCGGCTTTCATACAAGTGCCGCTGGCCTTGACGATGGTGCTGGCAGGGTCGCTCCGGGGCGCCGGGCAAACTCGCTGGGTCATGTACTCCACGCTTGTGGGAGGATGGTTGTTCAGGATACCGTTCGCGTATATCGTGGCGTCGGTGCTGGAATTGGATATTTTCTACATCTGGCTGGCGATGCCGATAGACTGGGCGGTCAGGGCCGGCATGCTCTTCATCAAGTATTCCGACGCTCGCTGGCATGAAAGCGGCAAGGCCGCATCCGGGCCGACATAGATTTTCGCCTTATGTAAACCTATAGAATATTGTGCCGATAATCGGTCTGGAAGGGGTATGACAGGGTAGGCCATGCTTACGAAAAGAATCTTAATCGTTGACGACAACCCGAATATGTCGGCGCTGCTTTCGGATATTCTGGAGATCTTCGATTTCCAGGGATTTAACGCGTTGGATGGCGACGAAGCGCTGGACAAGCTGAGACGCTCCAGGTATGACATGGTCTTTACAGACTTGAAAATGCCTCACATGGATGGGATAGACCTCCTGAGGGCGATCAAGGCGGAGCATCCGGCAATGCCGGTCGTGGTAGTCACGGGATACTCAGGGAGCGAGACGAAGAATGAGGTGCTTGCCAAGAAGGCCGATGGATTTTTGAGCAAACCATTTAAGGTGAACGAAATACAGTCGCTTTTGACGATGTTGTTGGGTCACCCGGAAGAGCGCTGAATTTGATGTTGACATTTCGAAAAGCGCCTGATATAATAAACGCGAAAGCAGAATCGCTAAGACGCGAAAGGAGGCGTGACGATAATGATATCCGGACTTGAAATTGTGTTGATCAATTCACGCCTGCGGGAGCGTCTTCTCTAAGTTAAGCCTTTTTGCTATTGACTTGGAGGCCTTCCGATGCGGAAGGCTTTTTTGTTTCTTCAGGCGTTGTCGAGGGTCGGTCTTCAGAGTCGATGCCGATAAAATTGTCGGTCAACTGAGGAAAACAAAATGAACGGGATTAGCAAAATGGATTTAATCAAATATGGCTGGGATTCCAACTTCGAGAAGGAATTCGGCCAGTTCAAGAGTCACGGCCACATTCCCGCCAGAATATCCCAGGAGAATAAGAGCAATTACCTGGTCTTGGCGGAAGCCGGGGAGTTGGCGGCGGAAGTATCAGGAAAATTGCGTTTCAATGCCGATTCCCGAGGGAAACTGCCGGCAGTAGGCGACTGGGCGGCGGTCAGCGTCACGACCGGCGAGAATCGGGCGATCATTCATAGCCTGTTGCCGCGGCGGAGCGCATTTGTGCGCAAGACCGCCGGAATGGAGACGGTGGAGCAGGTCGTGGCGGCCAACATAGATACGGTGTTTATCATTTGCGGGCTGGACGATGACTACAACGTTCGCCGGATCGAAAGGTATCTGACTCTCGCCTGGGAAAGTGGAGCGGTGCCCATTATCGCGCTCAATAAGACTGATTTGCGAAATGAGATCAATTCATGCATCAGCGAAGTAGAGGCGATAGCAATCGGCGTTACAGTTCTGGCAGTCAGCGCCAGAGATGGGACGGGGATCGATGCTCTGCGAAAACAGATCGCTCCCGGCAAGACGGCGGCATTTCTGGGCTCATCGGGTGTCGGCAAATCGAGCATCATAAACCGTCTGCTGGGCGAAGAGCTGCTTCCCACGAATGAAGTAAGGGAGAGCGACAGCCGGGGCCGTCACACTACCGCGAGACGCGAGCTTATCGCACTGCCCGGCGGGGGCATGGCTATCGACACACCGGGAATGCGGGAGCTTCAGTTATGGGGTGATGAGCGGGGACTGCGGCAGGCGTTCGATGACATCGAGGAGGTGGCCTCAGGCTGCCGATTTCGCGACTGCGGGCACGAGCGCGAACCGGGCTGCGCGGTCAAAGCGGCGATAGAATCCGGCACCCTCAGCGAGGAACGCTTCGCAAGCTATCTCAAGCTCAAACGGGAGCTGCGCTATCTTGCGCACCGTCAAGTATTGAAAGCAAATGCGTTGGAAAAACTAAAATGGAAACCAGTGGCGATGTTTCAGAAAAAGATGAAGAAGGCGGAGTAGGGGAATTCGCGCCGCCAACAATAGCGTAACTCATCTTCCTAACATGTTCACGCTGTAGATCTGCAGTCTTCGTGGATTCGTAAGTGATCGGGGAGGCCCCCGCCGCCCATTTGGGCCCGGCCACGAGGCGGCCAGCGTCGATAACATGGTAGCGCCCAAGCGCTGTTTGGTTCGATAGGCGCCAATCGCCGAGGCGGGGAAACGGCCCCAAGGGGGCCGTTCCGTGGCCGCGCCCTGAATAGGTATACTCAGCGGAAGTCTGATGTTTCGGGGGCGAAAATTGGTTTGCGTGCGACAGGAATAATTGCATATAATAATAGGCTAAAATGGGTACGAGTGAAATAGCTCGAAACATCAAGCTGCTCAGGGAAAAGGTTGCGAGTCGGTGTTTGAAAAATGGGGTTGGTCCATCGGGAATAGCAATTGTCGGAATCACAAAAACCTTTTCCGTCGCGGCGGCCATGGAGGCGCTCAAAGCCGGGCTGACCGATCTGGGCGAAAACAAGGTCCAGGAAGCGGCCGCGAAGATTCCCCAGATAAGCCCTCGGCCGGTATGGCACCTGGTGGGTCATCTGCAAATGAACAAGGCGAAGAAAGCGGTTGAGCTGTTCGAAATCATCGAGTCGGTCGACAGCCTGGAATTGGCCCAGACTCTTTCCAATTGTGCGGGGAAGGCCGGAAAGAAGATGACGATATTTCTTCAAGTAAACTCGTCCAATGAGCCGCAGAAAAGCGGTTTTGACCCGGCGGAGGTGCAGGAAGAGATAGGGGACATCATGATTCTCCCGCACCTTGAGATTTCGGGGCTGATGACGATAGGCCCGTTGACAGATGATATGGGACGAATCGAAAAGAGCTTTGGCTTAACGCGCATGTTGTTCGAGAAGATAAAAAAGATCGCCGGCAATGGATTCGAGAAGCTCTCCATGGGGATGTCGGGCGATTATGAGATGGCGTTGGACTATGGCGCCAACGTGCTCAGAATAGGCACCGCCATTTTTGGCGTCAGGGAATCGAGAAATCAGGAGGCGTCATGAAAATCTCGCCGTTGGATATCAAGAAGCAGGAATTCGCAGTTAAATTCAGAGGGTACTCGCCGGACGAGGTTCACGCCTTTCTGGAGATGGTGGCCGCCGAATTAGAGGACGCTCTGCGGAAAAACCTGGAGCTGGAGCAGAGGATTTCCAGCATGAGCGAAAGGCTCAACAGCTACGCGCGGATGGAGTCGATTCTCCAGGAAACGTTGATTACAACCCAGAGGGCGGCTGAGGAGACGAAGGCGTCGGCGGAGAAGCGGTCGGAGACGATTATTTCCGAAGCTCATATGAACGCCCAGAGGATCGTCAACGAGACCAATGAGACGCTGGTGAAGGTACGAAAGGAAATCGCGGACCTCGTGAACCAGCGCGAGAATTTCATGGTCAACTTCCGGTCGCTGCTGGAATCGCAATTGGGGCAACTGGAATCGCAGAGGAAAGAGCGGCCAGCCGTGGAAGGTAAGAAGGCGGTGCCGAGAAAGGTGGATCTGACCGACGAGGAGCTGGAAAAAATAGTCGATGAGTTCGAAAAAAGCCTTAAGAGAGGAAGCGCCCCGGAGGCGCCCTGAAAATTACGCTGGATGAAGGGTAACGGCATGGATATCAGAGCGCAGGTTAACGAGACAATATCATATATCAGGACGCAGACGGGATCGGCTCCGGCAATCGGCATTATACTGGGGACCGGGCTGGGGGCGCTGGCGGATGAAATCAAGAAGGACACCGTAATTTCCTATGACAAGATCCCGCATTTCCCCGTCAGCACCGTGGAATCGCATGCCGGGCGGCTTTTGTTTGGCAAGCTCGGAGGCAAGGACATCGTGGCCATGCAAGGGAGATTCCATTATTATGAAGGATACGATTTGAAACAGGTGACTTATCCTGTCCGTGTCATGAAGGAATTGGGCGTGAGAATCCTTATAGTCTCCAACGCCGCCGGAGGGCTGAATCCGCAGTATGGCATCGGGGAGCTGGTGCTGATTACGGACCATATTAATTTTCAGGGCAACAACCCATTGTTAGGGCCGAACGATGAATCGCTGGGAACGCGTTTCCCGGATATGTATAATTGTTATGATAGTGACTTGAGGATGCTCGCGGAGCAAACGGCCTTGGAGGAAAGAGTCCCGATGCAGAAGGGGGTTTATGTCGGTGTCTCGGGGCCGAATCTGGAAACGGCGGCGGAGTACAGATTCCTGCACATCATAGGTGGCGACCTGGTGGGGATGTCGACTGTTCCGGAAGTCATCGTGGCGCGGCATCAGGGAACGAGGGTGTTAGGATTCTCTCTTGTGACGGATATGGGCTTGCCGGATGCTATGGAGCCGTGCAGCCATCAGAAGATTGTGGCCGCCGCCGGCAAGGGCGAACCCAAGCTGACCAAACTGGTAAAGAGCATCGTTGAGAGGATAAATATTCAGTAAATATGCCCGATCTCTATAGACGCATCGGAAGCGAATTCGACTCCTCGGCCCGCGAGGCCGAAATAACGAAGTTTTGGGACGACAATTCGATCTTCAAAAAATCCCTCGAGCTAAGGGGGAATTCCCCTCGCTATATCTTCTATGAGGGCCCGCCCACCGCCAACGGGCTGCCCCATATCGGCCATGCATTGGCGCGCACGGTCAAGGACATCGTCTGTCGCTACAAGACCATGAAGGGGTACCTGGTGGATCGCAAAGCGGGATGGGATACGCACGGCTTGCCGGTGGAACTCGAGGTCGAAAAGAGCCTCGGCATCACCACCAAGGACGAGATTGAACGGCTGGGGATAGAGAAATTCAATTCCGAGTGCAGAAGGTCGGTATTCAGATATAAGGGCGAGTGGGATGAATACACCCGTAAGCTGGGATATTGGCTCGATCTTTCCGATCCCTATATCACTTACACCAACGATTATATCGAGACGGTGTGGTGGATTCTGAAGAAATTCTGGGAATCGGAGCTTCTATATAAAGGCTTCAAAATCCTTCCCTGGTGTCCGCGGTGCGAGACGGCTCTATCGTCGCACGAGGTGGCGCAAGGATACAAGCAGGTTGCTGACCCATCGATTTATGTGGCCATAAAGCTCGCCGAAAGCAGCGATACATATTTTCTGGTCTGGACCACCACCCCGTGGACATTGATTTCCAACGTGGCGGTGGCCCTTAACCCTTTTGAAAAGTATGTAACTGTCAGGCATGGCGGCAAGAAGCTGATACTCGCCGAATCCAGGCTGGGGGTTCTCGATGGCGAATTCGAGATTATCGATAGCAAAAAGGGGATTGAATACCGGAACCTGAAATATGAGCCGCTATATAATTTCATTCCGCCCGAGAGAGGGCATTTCGCGACCGTAGCCGAGTTTGTAACGATGGAAGACGGCAGCGGCATCGTGCATATCGCCCCGGCTTTCGGCGCCGACGACTACGAGCTCGGCAAAAAAGAGGGGCTTTCTATAATTCAGGCGGTCGATATCGAAGGGCATTTTCTGCCAGAGGTGACGCCTTGGGTGGGATGGTTTGTGAAGAAGGCCGACTCGGAAATAATCAAGGACCTCGATCAGCGTGGCCTGCTTCT
>Ga0315289_10005218_pt1 | contig 19235 bp, 13 predicted proteins | sample YL17G11_40_MG_FD_203452 | JGI IMG/M metagenome (GOLD analysis project Ga0315289, IMG submission 203452) | Sediment microbial communities from Yellowstone Lake, YNP, Wyoming, USA - YL17G11_40 | ecosystem: Environmental > Aquatic > Freshwater > Lake > Sediment | place: USA: Wyoming | collected...
GTTGTGCTCGATCGTGAGCAGGGGCGCTCCCGACATTCGTGCCCGTTTTTACCGGACGCTGGGACGGCTCGTCCCTTCTTGTTGGCTCGTCACATCATCCGAGCATCTTACAAGCGTACTTTTGCCGACCGCGATAACAGGCTCGCACAAAGGCGCAGAGGAATCTCCGAGATGCCCGCCGGGGCACGATCTATCGCAGCCCACGTATGCGATGTGCCGGCAGAATCCACATCGTGGGCGGCGGCCCTGCCAGCCGGAAATTGAGGTCGTCAGGCAGCACAACCGGCCTTAACGCGGCGTTTCTGTGCGTGACAAAGAGCATTTTTTTTGTAATAAAATCGCATTTCCAAGCGTCTACAGAACAGGAAGAAAAGCACCTGGCTGGTATTTTACACAGCTTTTGCTTTGTCGCGAGTCGGCAGTGCTGCATAATTGATGTTAGTTTCAGCCAGTAGGCGAGCAGTCGTACAGCTTCAGATATGTGCTTTTGGCTGACATAAGTACTGCTGTCAGGCAGCTTTAGAGTTAATATGTATTTTGCTTTTGAGGTGACCAGCTAAAAATGAATGAGCAGCGAAACACGAATAGAAAGAAGATGTTAGGAGAGCTTCTTTGCGAGAAATCCTACCTGGACGAGTCCGGTCTCGAGTTGGCGCTTGCGGAGCAGAAGACTGAGCATAAACGGCTCGGTCAGATTCTGCTGGAGCTTGGCTATATAACCCAAGCCCAGCTAAACGAGGCACTTGCGCTGCAGGCAGGAATAGAGAAGGTAGATCTGACCGACGTGTCTGTAGGCTCCGGAGTTATTGCTCTGGTGCCGGCAGATTTAGTCAGCAAATACAGCATTCTGCCCTTGTGGAAAGAAGATGGCCGACTGGCTGTGGCAATGACGGACCCGTTTCAGCCGCGAGTCACAGAGGATTTGAGATTGGTGAGCGGCCATCTGATACGGCGATATTATGCCGACCCTGTCCAGATGGAAAACGCGATAATGAAATTCTACGGCAGTAACGTGGCAAGGATGCTGGATAATCTTGCTCCGGCTGAAAAACGGGGCGATGGCGAAGTGGACAACGGAGACTATTCACCTGCCAAGCTGCACGAGCTGGCAAGAGAACCGTCTTTGGTTAATCTTGTGAACTTGATTGTTCTGGAAGCGATAGACGCCCGAGCAAGTGACATACACATTGAGCCGTTTGCCGACAAGGTAAAAATCAAGTACAGAGTCGATGGCATGCTTGTGGAGAAAACGCCCTCATCCAAGCGCCTGCAGGCAGCGATTATCTCACGCGTTAAGATCATGGCCAATATGAATATCGCCGAGCGTTTTGTGCCTCAGGACGGACATATCGAGTTCACAGGCAAAAACGGCAGGGTTGACATTCGTGTCTCGACCGTTCCAACGGTGTACGGCGAATCCATTGACCTGAGACTTCTGGACAGGCGAGCATCACTGATACAGCTTGAAGACCTGGGAATGAACAAGCAGTGTTTGGATGGTTTCTCTCAATGCATGCAGAAAACACACGGTATTATCCTCGTTTGCGGCCCCACGGGTTGCGGCAAGACAACAACACTTTACGCCGCGCTGAATAGGATATATTCGCCGGCTGTAAACATGATGACCATAGAAGACCCTGTGGAGTACCAGCTTGACGGTGTTAACCAGATGCCTGTCAATCCCAAGAGGGGGCTAACCTTTGCCAGCGGCCTGAGACACATACTTCGCCATGACCCCAATATCATAATGGTGGGAGAAGTTCGCGACCGGGAGACTGCCGACATAGCGATTCGCGCAGCATTGACCGGACACCTTGTGTTCTCGACACTTCACACTAACGATGCAGCGGGGGCGGTTACAAGATTGATTGATATGGGCGTCGAGCCATTCCTCTTGGCCAGCTCGCTGGAAGCAGTAGTAGCTCAAAGGCTGGTACGTAAGATCTGTCCGGACTGCAAAGAGACGTACCAGCCGGACGAAAGCATTCTAAAGTGCCTGAACGGCTCAATGGAGATTGACCCCGATGTGAAGTTCTATCATGGCACCGGCTGTAATAAGTGCGTGCAGACCGGCATGAGCGGAAGGGTAGGCATATTTGAGCTGCTTCGAATAACGGGTAGGCTGCGCGAGCTGATAGCCGCCAAGCCAACCACCGAACAGATCATAAAAGCAGCGCCGGCGGATCATGTAACTATGATACACGACGGTCTTGCCAAGGTGGTGGAAGGTATTACCACCGCTGAAGAAGTTCTGAGAGTCGCCAGAAGTATCGACGAAGATTGAGGCGTGTCCACTGATCGGCGACCCAGTGGACGTATTACAAGTGCTGGATGTAAGTTAGATGAGGCTGAATTGTGAGCGACTTCTATTATAAGGCAGTTCAAAAAGCTGGTGGATACATCACGGGAAAAATTGAGGCCGCCGACCGTCGAAGCGCCATCGCTGTTCTGGCAAACCAGGGACAGTTGGTATTAGAGCTGCTCGAAGAAACAAAAAGCGAGGCGGCAAAACCAGCAAGCCAGGTGCAGCATTTGAGACTAACCTTGCCCAGCTTGGTAAGACTTGGATCGTGGAGGATTACCAGCAAAGACATCCTGGCTATGACCACGCAGTTGAGCACCGCTTTGCAGGCAGGGCTTCCGCTGCTCAATGGGCTTGAGCTTATCGGCGAACAACAGCACAAAGCCGGAATGAAAGAAATGCTCGCGGACATCACTCACGCAGTCAGCTCCGGGCAGTCGCTTTCCGAGGCGATGGCCAGCCACCCAAAGGTTTTCAACCCGCTGTACCTGTCGATGATTAGAGTTGGAGAAACAGGCGGCATTCTCGAACAAACGACAGCTCAACTGGCGGAGATTTTGAGCCGGGAAGAAAAAATAAAGACCAACATGAAAAACGCCTCAGCATATCCAGTCTTTGTGCTGTGCCTTGGGCTTGTATCGGTGACTGTCATAATCACGTGGATATTGCCGAATATTTTAGCCACCATAGGCGGCGGCCTTGCGGCACTGCCGTTACCGACAAGGATACTAATGGCTTTGAGCAGTTTTGCCAGAGCCCTATTCACAAAGGTCTATGGGTGGGTCGCTCTTGGTCTGATTATGGGCGGCCTGTATTACGCCAGAAGATGGACTAAGTCCGAAGGCCGAATCAAATGGGACGGCTTCAAGCTGAAAGTGCCCGTCCTCGGCTCGGTTTTGCGGAGCATCGCGGTCGGCAGGTTTGCCAGAACGCTGGGAGCTTTGACCAAAGGCGGCGTTACGATTCTGGAGGCGCTTAGCGTAGTCCGCGACACGCTGGGCAATGAGCTATTGGGCAGGGAAATCGACACCGTAGCCGAGAAGGTAAGGCGAGGTGAGCCACTGGCTGAGCCTTTACGCCAGTCGGGGTATTTTCCGCCGTTGCTTGTCCAAATTGTCTCGATTGGCGAGCAAACCGGCAGGCTCGACGATCTGTTGCTCAATGCGGCCGAGACCTTCGATACCGAGGCGGACTCGGCAATAACCAGATTTATGGCCATTTTCCCGGCCATCTTGATATTACTGCTGGCTCTGGTGATAGGTTTCATAATAGCGGCAACCTTACTGCCAATAGTGGCAATGGAGCTCAGTGCAGGGGCGCTTTAAGCCGGTTCAGATGTGAGCTGAAATGGGAAAGGTTTTCAAATGAAAAGCAAAGAACGCAAAAGGGATGCATTTACGCTTGTCGAGCTGATGGTGGTGATTCTTATCATTTCCATGCTTGCTGCGTTTGTTGCTCCCAGGATGTTCAAGGGTCTCGGCAAGGCTAAGAGCCAGATTGCAAAAGCCAAGATGGCAATTATCGAAGATGCACTGGGAAGGTTCTACATCGACTGCGGACGGTATCCGGACGACTCCGAGGGACTCGAGGTATTGCTGCTGGCGCCGGCCGACCTTGAAGAAAAATGGAATGGGCGTTACTGCAAACCAAGTGAGCTGCTCGATCCATGGGGTAACCCATATATCTACGTGGCTGAGGGACAATATAATCCGGGCAGCTTCGATTTGATAAGTTTTGGCGCCGATGGCACCGAAGGCGGTGAAGGCGACAACGCTGATATAGTCAACGATTAGAGTGCAGCGGCAGATGAAAAAGCAGAGCACGAAAACTAAAGCTCAAGGGAAACTGCGCGGTTTTACCGTCGCCGAGCTGCTGATGGTAATAGTCCTGATCGTGCTTATTAGCAGTGTTGGGGGTGGGCTTTATGTCGGGACATATAAAAAGATGCTGGTTGTAAAGGCCGCACGCGACATAGTGCTCGCAGCCAAGTACGCAAGGATAATGGCAATTGAAAAACAAAGGCCATATAAGATGGAATTTGATGCCGGCAACAACGGATTCCACCTGACCTGCAGCAGCCCCGGTGAGCAGACCGAGGCAGTTGAGCAAGTGATTGTGCGGGATTTGTACTTTAAGCCGGTGCAATTCGGCGGTGACGTTAAATTTGAAGGCATCGAGATTACGCCGCTTGCCTCAGAGACGGAAGCAGATAGCGGCGAGCTAACGGGGATAACCTTCCAGCCGAACGGCACTGCACAGTTCGCCGTGATTCAGGTCGGAGACGGCAAGACCCATTATACGGTCAGTATCTCTCCGGCGACCGGCAAGGCCAAGATGTTTTTTGGCACGGCTGAAAACGTGAGAATCGGTACTGTCGATTTGGATGCACAGGGATGATTAGACCAAAAAGAAACAGTAAGGGCTTCAATCTGGTTGAGACCTTGGTTGCCGGGGCGATCCTTTCCGGGACCGTCTTGACCGTAGGAGCAATTAGCACCAGAGCTCTGACCGGGACAAGGCTTAACAGGCAGTACGAAACTGCCGCATCGCTGATAGATAAGCAGCTCAGTCTGATTGATTATATGGGCATCGACCAGTTCGTGGAGCTGGGACAGACCGAGGGCGTATTTGAGGATTTTGAGCCTGGATACCAGTGGCAAGCCACAACTGAGTACCAAGGTGTAGATAGTCTCTATCTAGTGACTTTGACTGTTGCCTGGGTAGACCGCAATCGGCCGTATAGCGTTTCCGCCCAGACCATGTTTGATGGGGAAAGTACCTATGTTGAAGCTGGCACAGCGCAGGAGTAATTCAATGAAAATTGCCGTCAAATCCTACTCTGCGAAGCAGCGCTTCGCTGCGAAGGACGAGAACACAGGATTCACGCTGGTAGAGATGCTGGTAGCCTCAACTATAGGGGCGTTTCTTATCATAGTGGCCGCGGGAACGCTGCGAGCGATATCCACCAGCGCCGAGATGGTCACCAGTAACATTGATTCAGCCGCTGAGGTAAGGTTTGCGGCGGGGCTAATCTCCAAGGACCTTGCTAATCTGTATCGCGACCCGAATTTTGCAAATATGAAGTTCGTGGGCATAGTAGAAGAATCGCCGCAGGGCGCCGTCAGTTACTTGACTTTCTACACTGTCGCCGGTGTAAAGGCTAGACCCGACCAGCCGGAAGGCGATGTATATGAAGTGGAGTATTACCTGCTAAAAGATCAAGAGCAGTCAGTTCTATTTCGTCGGCTGTGGCCGTATCCCGACCCGAATAGTGAGACTGAGCCGGCTGGAGTCCTGACTGTAATTGCCGAAGATATTGACGCCTTCGAGGTGAGGTACTTTGATGGAAGTGAGTGGTCCAACGAATGGTCTGAGGAAATGCAGACTGTTCCTCAATTGGTTGAAGTAAATATAGTTGGCAGGTCGCCACGTCTGACGACACTGTCTGTTGAATCTCTCACGGTGAATCTCAAGCCCATAGCAGATATGGTCGCTTCCGCAGCCCAGGCCGGTGCACAGCAGAGTGCCGCCCAGCAAGGCGGTGAACAGCAAGCCGGTGGGCAACAAGCTGATGGACAACAAGGTGGTGCACAACAAGGTGGTGGGCGGCAGGGCGGTGAACAACAAGGTGGTATGTGGGGCGGTGGTGGACAACAAGGCGGTGGGCGGCAAGGTGGCGAACGACAGGGTGGTGGGCGGCAAGGCGGCGGACAACAAGGCGGTGGGCGGCAAGGTGGCGAACGACAGGGCGGCGGCCGGCAAGGCGGCGGTGGACAACAAGGTGGCGGGCGACAGGGCGGCGGTGGACAACAAGGTGGCGGGCGACAAGTTACTCCGCAACAGGGCGGTGGACAACAAGGCGGCGGTGGACAACAAGGTGGCGGGCGACAAGTTACTCCGCAACAGGGCGGGGGGCGGCAAGGCGGCAGGTAGCAGGAAACAGGTGGCACGGAAAATAGCAAATGAGGTTTTAGCAGAAACTATGCTTGGCGTTGCTCAAAAAAAGGGGCTTGTTCTCGTAGCGGTGCTGTGGATAGTCGTACTGTTGATGGTTATCGTTGCCACCGTTGGTCGCAGCGGCATGCTCGATACGAGGGTCCGCCTTTTGAGGACCGAGGAGCTCCGCTGCAAGTGGGCTTGTCGGGCGGGGATTGAGAAGGCTGTAGCGATATTGAACGAAGACACCAGAGAGAGCGACCACTTGCTTGATCTATGGAGCTACAACGATACGGACTTCAATAATGTCAGCCTGGAAGGTTGCTGGTACAACGTCCGGGTGATTGATGAGGCCGGCAAGCTCAATATAAACACTGCCACCAAAGAGCAGCTCATGGAGCTGCCGTACATGGAAGAGTACATTGCGGATGCGATAATCGACTGGCGGGACAAGGATGATACACCAAGCGGGCTGGGCGTTGAAGGAGGATACTATGAGAATTTGCCCTTCAGGTATACGATTCGCAACGGCCCTTTCAGGACAATACGCGAGCTGCTTCTGGTCAGAGACGTAACGGAACAGCTACTGTACGGCGAGGACACAAACTTCAACGGTGAACTAGACTACAATGAGCAGGACGGCGACGAAAGTCCGCCGGCCGACGATGGAGATGATGAGCTGGATAAGGGCTGGATATCGTTCCTGACATGCTATTCTTATAGCAAGAACGTAGACGCCGAAGGCAACGCCAGAATTAATATCAACCAAGCTGACGAAAACCAGCTGCAGGAATCCTTGGGCCTAAGCAGCTCTGTGGCCAGGGCGATTGTGCAGAGGCGCAGCAATAGTCAGTTCACAAGCATTGTGGATTTGGTAGACCCCAGCACGTCTACAAGCACCGGCAGCGGCTCGAGCGGCGCTGCAGGCCAGTCTGCTACTTTGGATGTGCAGACGTTTTACCAGATAGCAGACAAGATAACTGTGGATGGCCAGCAGCAGGCGCAAGGCAAAGTAAACATCAACACGGCGCCGAAGGAGGTATTCGTGGCGCTGTTAGGAGGCGATGATCAAGCCTGGCAAGTCGCAGAGAAAATAGTAGCCTACCGCGAGGTTTTGGTGGATGGAATGCAGAGCATCGCTGAGCTGCTGGAGTATGGGTTAGTGAATCTGGACGCCTTTAGGAGGATCGCAAGCAGCATAACCACCAGGTCGGATGTTTTTACCATCCGCTGCTTTGCGACAGCGAGCCGGGGCTCAGATAGCGGCCTGATACTGCAAGCAGAAGCAGTAGTAGATAGAAGTTCAAGCCCTTACAAGATACTTTACCGGTACCAGGGAGCAAGTAATTGATGAGCAGCAGCGAAGCTAATAGAGCAGCAGGGCAGTCGGCAGTTGCAATTGCGCAAGAGGAAAACAAGTTCAAGGCCGTCGAGCTGAGAAAACGCGAGGGCCTTTTCGAGGTCCTCTGGACTAAAAGCGGCAAAGCAGGCGACGGGAGCTGGAGCGGCTTTGCTGCCGAGTGCGGTCTGCCAACGGTCACAACCAAACATACAAAATTCAGCGGTGACAGAGTAAGGGTGGTTGGTTTTGAGTCGACGGGCGTGGCCTTTTACCGCATGGATGCGCCCGCGGTGGCAGAGAATGAAACAGAAGCGATAGTCAAAATGCAGGCGGAGGCTATGCTGCCATTGCCCGCCCAAGAAATGGAAATAGCCTGGCGGAGAGGGGCCGTTCGGGACGGCAAAGCTGCTATTACCATAGCCGCCGCAAGAAAGCAGCCTTTGCAGGCCCTTGTCGATAATGTGCGTGATTTCGGGCCGGCAAAAATACTGTTGGACTGCGAGGCAATTGTAAGGGCGTGGAGAGCAGTGTTTTCTCAAAGCAAAGAGGATGCTCTGGTAGTCGATGTGACTGCACGAAGTACACAGCTTTGCCTGGTTGAGAATGGGCATCTGAGCAATGCCACGGTCTTGGATATTGGCCTCGAGGACTTCCTGCGGACAAGCCGGAGCCTTCCCGGCGGCGTAGACTTGGCCGACCAAACAGAAGTAACCGAGAGATTCTCGCAGGATATTAGGAGCGTTTTAGAGTCTTCCGGTTACTCCGAACCCACAGACTTGCCGGTTCTGGTGCTGTCGGATGGCAGCGGCGCCATAGAAAGCATAGTCTGCTTTTTGAAATCGGCAGGATTGAACGCAGCAGCAGCGCTGCCGGAGGCCGGAAGCTTCCGGGCGCAAAGCGGGTTTGACCCTGCACAGATATATGAATATAAGCTGCCGATAGGACTTGCCCTGATGGCGCTTGAGAAACCTGCAGATGGTCTCAATCTCTTTGCGAACCTATACGACCCGGCGGGCATGAAAAAAAAGGACTATGGCTTACATTCGCTGAAGATAGCCGGTGCGATCGCGGCGGTGCTGTTGACTGTCTTGGTTATTGTGTCCTATGGGTTCGATGTGGCCACCGAGAAGCGGTTGAGCCGGTTAGAAGGGCAAGCAGGTTTCAAAGAGCTCGTGGAGCGGCAGACACTCATAAAGACCGTCGCACGAGAAAGACCCGACCTGCTGCAGCTTCTGAGCGATATAAACTCGGGCGAGAACCGAGGTGTAACGCTGGACAGCTTCCATTTCAAGAAGGGACAGCCGGTAACCGTAAGTGGACAGGTCCAGGAGAATGACCAGTTGTACGATTTTCAGAAATCTCTGCTGAGTAAAAAGGGCATAACAGATGTGAATATACAAAATACCTCCAGAGACAGCAAAACCAAGAGGCTTAAATTCACTATTACTTTCCATTATAAGACATTTACCAAAAAGAGTGTGCAGATAAGAAGCCCAGAGTTGAGAAAACCATGATAGAAAAATTGAGCCAAAAACAAAAAAGAATACTGATGGTTGGTGCCGCCGGCGCGATTGCTATCGTGCTGATCGTGTTTGGCACCAGATGGTTTGAGCGCTGGGGCAAAACCAGAGAATCGCTTGCCTCGATAAGAGCCAAATTGGAGCTTGTCAATACGGATGAAGCTAAGCAAGCGGGTATATTGTCGATTGTGCCCGTATTTGAGATGCCCAAGGCTGAGGCGGAACAGGAGCTTCTATTCAGAGATAAGCTGAACGAGCAGTTAAAGAAAGCGGGTATAAAAAGCGAACCCTTGCAGGTTCTGCCCAGCCCGTCACGGCGGTCCCAGTACAAGCTGTTGCGCTTGAAGTGCAACGCAAAATGCAGGTTTGGGCAAGTGCTCGATCTGCTTGCCGTGCTTAAAGAGAACCCTTATTTGGCCGGCATCGAGGAGATGCGAGTACAGTGCGATACGAAACAGCCGGCCGGCCAACGGCAGGAAGTGGAGCTGAATCTAACGGTATCCACATTTGTTAAATAGCCCGGCCCGGGCAAAAGAAACGTCCGGCAATTTATGGAGGTAGATATATGAGACGTGAATACCTATACCAAAACAAGAAATTGGCTTTGATGCTGCTGCTCGGAGCCTCAATAGTCTGCGCAGCTGTCATTTTATTTCGGGTGACAGGCTTTTTTGCGGATTCAAGCAAGGCCGCCACCTTGCTCAAAGACGCTGTCGCTCAGAGTAAGCCGGATGCCAACGATATGGAGAAACGCTTGGCTGATTCTAAAACGATCGCCGAGGAATTGAAAAAGAAAAATCTTTTCGCCCCGCCTCCACCGAAGCAGCACCCCGTAAGCGCCGTATCAGGCATAATGGGCGATGAAGTGTTGATAAACGAAACATGGTACAAACTCGGCCAAATGGTTGGTGACGCAAAGATCGTGGCCATTGAACCTACGCGGGTCAAGATAGCGTGGGACGGGCAAGAAAAGGTCTTTGCCCCAATTGATGCGCCGACTCCTGCCGGTCCGTCCGGGCCAGGCCGTGGACCAGAAGTAGCCAGAGCAGCCAGGCCAGAGCAAGCCGGCACAGGCGGAGATGCGGTGGTTCAAGTTCAACCCTCAGGACCACCAGGGCCGGGCGGGCCGGGCATGGGGATGTTCGGCAATGTCTCTGAAGAAGATAGAGCCAGAATGAGAGAGCAATTCACGGCCATGAGACAGCGATTTGAGAATATGTCTGATGGAGAAAGAGAAAGAATGAGAGACGAAATGCGCCAGAGATTTGGCGGACGAGGCGGTGAAGGGGACCGCGGACCTGATCGTAGAGGACGATAGGATGCTTAAAGTGAGGTGAGCTAATATGAAACAGTACAGTGCAATAATATCAGTCGTAGCTGCTGCCGCGGTGCTTGCTGCTGCTTGGGGAATAGGCCGCTACGTCCGGGAAGTCAGACTCCAGCGTGCGGGGACCGTCAATCCCCCAAGAATCACACAGCCGGTCAAAAAGCCGGGTCCCGAACGGCCAATGCCTGGACCAGGCCCAGGACGCAACCAGGAGCTCTCCGAGCAAGAAAAAGCTCGACTAAAAGAGCAACGAGGAAAGATGATAGAAAAAGCGGAGAATATGTCGGCGGAGGAAAAAGAAAAGTTCAGAGCTCAGGTGCGTGAGAAATTCAGCCCCAGCTCGCCGGCGGACAGGCAGGGATTTCCCCAGATGTCTCCGGAAGAAATGGCCAAACAAAAAGAGCAATGGCAGAAGATGAAGGAAAAATGGGAGAGTATGTCCGAGCAAGAGAAGGAGGAGTTCAAGGCCAAGATGCGCGAAGGATTTGGCCCCCCCAGACAACCAGACGGCCAAGCACCCTCAGAATTGACGCCCGAAGAAAGACCCAGACTCCAAGAGCAACAAGAAAAACCTGAACAACAGCAGCAAAGTGAGTCTGAGGAGCAGAAATAATCGTTTAAGGACAAAATAGGTCGGGAAATTGTCGCCAGGCGGCGCGCAAAAAATCAAAGCGAGGTGATTAAAATGAACCGGTCAAAATTGATAATATGGATTGTAGTTGCTATAGCAGCGGGTTTTATTGTCTGGAGGGTTGGCTTTTATCCTCCGATGCCGGCGGCGACAGAAAAGCCGGTTGAGACCGAAGTAGTTACGGAATGGGATGAATGGGATGAATGGTATGAGCCGGATGAGCTCCAGGCGCCGGCCGACGCGGATAAGCCTGTGGTGGCATCTGATGTCACTGAGCCGGTTAAGTCCGCTGATGTCAATGCACCTAAGGTGGGCATTGATGCCAATGAGCCGGCAAGATTAGCTGACGTCGGTGAGCGTAGAGGTCCTGGACGAGGGCCGGGGCAAATGCAGATGGCAGGCGATTCTCGCCGGTCCGGAAGATTCGGCGGCTTTGATGGGGGTCCGAGCCCCGGCAGCCGGTCCGGAAGAATAACCGATGCTAATGACGCGAATGAGCCGATGGAAGCGCTGAATCTGAAAAACGTCGAGATGAAGCAGATTGTTCAGAAACTTGCAGAGTGGACAGGCAAAACGGTTATTCCGGCCCAAGAGGCCGAAAAAGTCAGAGTCAACATATACGCGCCGGGCCAATTGCCCAGAAGCAAGGCTCTTGCACACATCTACACTGCGTTGCTGATGCAAGGCTACATTGCTGAGCATACCGAGGACACGATTCTGCTGAAACCTATCGCGGGGGCGAAACTCGGCCTGGTTCCCACGATACCGGCTGAGCAGCCCCTTGCCTTGGTCGAAAATAAAGACCAGATAGTCCAAAGGTTCTTTAAGCTTGAAAATTACAGTCCTTCTCAGATGGTCCAGGTGGTTCAGCCTTTGATCGGGGAGTATGGCCACGTTAGTGGTGACGAAACTACAAGCACTATGTTGGTGATTGACACGGTTAGGAATCTGATGCGCATCGAGCGGATTATCGCAGAGTTTGATGTCTCCCAAGCTGAGCAGACCGTCACGCAGATATTTGAAGTTCATAATGGTGATCCTGAAGAGATCGTCCGGCTGCTGCAGACGTTGCTGGGTAGCGGTGCCAGCAGCAGTGTAGGAGGTGGCGGCCGAGGCGATAGGCAAGGGCCACCTTGGGCTTCGCCAAGGCCTACTCCTGTCAGCGGCAGTTCATCATCAAGTAGTGGCAAGGGTGGTGCGGCTACTTCGGTTGTAGTCGGGACCACCCGGACGCCGATGGTGCTTATCGCGGAGACGAAGTACCATTGGATTATCGCAAAAGCTTCGCCTGAAGATATGAAGCAGATCGACGAGTGGATTAAGAGGCTTGACAGGTCGGTTCCTACCATCCTGGCTGATTATCCGCTTGCCAGAATCGAAAATAAAAATCAGGTAGTTCAGAAGTTCTTTAAGTTAGACAACTACAGCCCAGCGCAGATGGCCCAGGTCATTGGGCCTTTGCTTGGCGAGTCCGGCTACGTCACTGGTGATGAGACTACCCGCAATCTGGTGGTGATTGATACAGTTGAGAATCTGATTCGGGTTGAGATGATCATCGGACAGTTTGATGTGCCCGAAGCTGAGCAGACTGTGACGCAGACCTTTGAAGTTCTTCACGGCGACCCTGCCGAGATTGTTCAATTGTTGAGGATCCTGTTGAGCGACGGCACTGGTACCAGTTCAAGTTCAAGGGCTTCCAGGCGAAGCGGTAGCTACGGCGGAAGCAGTAGTTACGGCGGAAGCAGTAGTTACAGCCGAGGCGGCATGTCCGTGTCTTCAGCAGGCGATTATATGAGCAGCAGTGCATATAGAAGTAGTGGCAGGTCTGGCGGGACCACTTCGGTCCTGGTTGGGCCCAGCCAGATGCCAATCGTGCTTATCCCGGAGCCGAAGCGCAAGTGGATTATTGCCAGGGCGTCGGCTGAAGATATGAAGCTAATCGATCAGTGGATAACCAAACTCGACATGAGAGAGCCGGGCGAAAAAGCATACGAAACAATCCCAGTCAGGTATGCCGATGTCAGCGAAGTGGCGGCTCGTCTTAACGAGGCATTCCGGCAGATGCCGGGGACAGAATTGGAGTCCAGCGTTCTTATTCAAGCAATGTCGCAGGCAAGACAAATTGTGATCTTCGGCAGAGAGGATTTGCGCGGACTGGTTAAGAAACTCATCGAAGAGATAGATGTTCCTACGGGTCTATTCCAGACGGAGCACTTCAAACTAAAGTACGCTGACCCGGACCAAATCAAGAAAAACATAGATGATCTTTACGGCCAAACCAGCACGAGCGGCAGCAGATACACCTCTATATATTACTTTAGCGGCAATCAGGGAAGAGGTGGAGTCTCAGCCGATACGGTGAAAGCGATATCGTATATTTCGCTGAAGCAAGTTACGGTGATTGCCTCAGCGGAGAATATGGAGAAAATTAGAGAGCAAGTTAAAGAATGGGATGCTCCGATCGATGTAAATGCGCTCAAGCCCAGAATAGTTGAGCTGCACAATTCCGATCCGGTAAAGATGGCCGATTTGCTAAAGACTCTTTTCAGTGAGCAGACAACTGGTGGCACTTCGATTTATGAATATCTTTTTGGCTATGGGACCCAGGAAAAGGAAAAAATTATTGGTCCGCTCTACGGGCAGCTGACCTTTGAAGATTTGCCCGGTACAAAAAAGATAATCGTAATAAGCAAGATTCCCGAGGCGTACGATGTCGTTGAGCAATTGATAGTTGAGCTTGACAAAGAGGAGATGGCCCAGGTGCCCAAGGTTGTACCGCTCAAGTACGCAGACCCGGAAGACCTATCTGAGCGCCTCAATGCCTTGTTCAACGAGATGGGGACCACCGCCGCCATTCGCCGCAGCCAACAGGGACTCAGCGCATACTCAATGGAGAGCTCGAATCAAAGCACGACTACAAGCGGGGGCAGCAGTGCTGGTGGCTCAAGCACAGGTGGTACCAATACAGCCGAATATAGACCCCCGTGGACTACAGGGCGAACCAGCACCACAGAAGAGCCGATAAGTAACATCATAGGCAAAATACGCTTTGTTCCAGATATCCATACCAAATCGCTTCTTGTCCTTGCACCTCCACAGTTTATGGTCAACATTGAGCAAATGATTCATGAGCTCGATGTGCCCGGCAAGCAGGTCATGATAAGAGCAATCGTCGTGGAGGTCGACCACTCGAAGGTGACCTCACTCGGCGTAGAGTTGGCAACAAACCCTACAGCCTTTGGCACGCTTGAAGAGAATTCTATTTTGGCGTTAGGAAGCCTCACAAATTTAGGTAGGTTCGGCTCGACGAAGGCGATTCCCGCCAGCCCCATCACGCCGGGCAGCGAATCATCTGCAAGTGTGCTGGGTGTAAATGCAGACGTATATGCGCTCATCGGTTTTCTGATTAAGAAAACACGCGCGAAGGTTCTTAATCAGCAGACAGTCTGGACTAAAGACAACGAGGAAGCAACTTTCTTCAAAGGTGATAAAGTTGCATTCTACACCAGCTCGACGACTGTGGCGCAGGGTACTGCCGCCACACAGAATTTCGAATTTCAAAGAGTGGGTATGACCCTGCGTGGGCGGCCGAGTATTACGCCCGAGAAGAACGTTGATATGATTGTGAATGTGATTCTCTCGCAGCTTACGGGGGCGGAAAAGAATGGACAGCCGGTCCGCAGCGAGATGGAAACGACGACCAACATGATTATTAAGAACGGCCAGACCATCATGCTGGGCGGGATCCTGTCGCAGCAAGACCAGACAATTCAAAGGAAGCTGCCGCTTCTGAGCGACATCCCCTTGCTGGGCGGTCTCTTTGGACATGAGGAGACTATAGCGGCCAACAACGAGCTGATTGTCTTCATTACGCCATACGTGGTCGACGAATTAGATAACATGCTGCCGGAGGCGCAGCAGGAGCTGAAAGACAACAAATCCAAGCTTGAGGATATCCAGCAAGAGCTCAAGAAGTCGCTGGATCCCGTTAGGCAAGAGCGCAGCGAAGCCCCTAAAACGACACCTGAAGGACCCAACAATTCCGAAAAAAGAGTTGCCGAAGTATATTACGGCAGCATTAAAGCTTATCGGTGCGGGCGGTTCGAAGAGGCGCGTGAAGGTTTCCGCGAGATTGTCAATAGCGACTCTGCGCCACAGCCGATGCGTAACACCGCGCAAAGCTGCTTGTCGGAGATAGATAATCGTGCATCGTACGCGAAAGACGACAGTAGCGACTTTACTGCCGGTGATTAGATTGGAGCGCACCCTGTTTGGAAGGAGCTATTCAGGCGGTAGTCGCCAGTCGGCGCAAAGAAAAGCAAAGCGAGGTGATTAACGTGAAACGGTCAATGTTGATAATGTGGATTGTAGTTGCCATAGCAGCAGTCTTAATCATCTGGAGGGTCGGCTTTTATCCTCCGATGCCGGCGGCGACAGAAAAGCCGGTTGAGACCGAAGTAGTTACGGAATGGGATGAATGGGATGAGCCGGATGAGCTCCAGGCGCCGGCCGACGCGGATAAGCCTGTGGCGGCATCTGATGTCACTGAGCCGGCTAAGTCGGCTGATGTCAATGCACCTAAGGTGGGCATTGATGCCAATGAGCCGGCAAGATTAGCTGACGTCGGTGAGCGTAGAGGTCCTGGACGAGGGCCGGGGCAAATGCAGATGGCAGGCGATTCTCGCCGGTCTGGAAGATTCGGCGGCTTTGATGGGGGTCCGAGCCCTGGCAGCCGCTCCGCAAGAATAACGGACGTTAATGACGCGAATGAGCCGATGGAATCCCTGAACCTAAAGAATGTGGAGATGAAGCAGATTATTCAGAAGATCGCGGAGTGGACCGGCAAGACGGTTATTCCAGCCGAAGAGGCAGAGAAAATCAGAGTGAGCATATATGCGCCGGGGCAACTGCCCAGAAGCAAGGCGCTTGCCCATATTTACGGTGCGTTGCGGCTGAAGGGTTTTGTCGCCGAGCATCTGGATGATGCGATTTATATTACGCCTATGAAGGGCGCAAAACTTGGCTTTGTTCCTACGATAGCGGCTGACCAGCCTCTGGCCTTGGTCGAAAATAAGGACCAGATAGTTCAGAAGTTCTTTAAGATGGAAAGTTACCGGCCTACTCAGATGGCCCAGGTTATTCAGCCTCTGGTCGGCGAGTACGGCTATGTTAGCGCTGACGAAACTACCAGCACTCTTTTGGTGATCGACACGGTTCAGAATCTGATGCGCATAGAGCGGATTATCGTAGAATTTGACGTGCCGGCAGCCGAGCAAAGCGAGACGGGGATTTTTATCGTTCAGTACGGCGACCCTTCGGAGATCGTTCAGATGTTGAAGATCCTGTTAGGTCAGAGCCAGGGGTTTAGCAGCAGTCGCGGCAGGGGTGGTTCCGACCGGGACCGCAATGAACTACAACTACAAACAATGAAGAATGAACTAATAAGGAGTCAACAAGCAAAAACTGATTCATCGAAAGGTACAGGAGCAGCAACATCTGTTGTGGTTGCGTCGACCCGGGGGCAAATCATTCTTATCCCGGAGCCGAGGCGCAAGTGGATTATTGCCAGAGCATCGGCTGAAGATATGAAACTAATCGATGAGTGGATAAAGAAGCTGGACAAGGCGGAACCTGTTGAGTCGGAATACGAGGTGGTTCAGCTCAGGTATGTTGACGCCGAAGAAGTAGAGAGGAGTATCGAGGAAGGCGTCAGAGACCTGCCCGGGACGGAATTTCTGCCCAGCATTAATGTTGAGCCGCTGCGCGACTCAAGACAGGTTGTTATATTCGGCAGGAAAGACCTGCGTGACATGGTTAAGAAAATTATTGCCGAGATGGATATTCCTCCCGGTCAATTCGATACGCAGCATTTTAAGCTAAAGTACGCTGACCCGGACCAAATTAAGACAAATATAGATACGCTTTATCAAGAAGGAACCTATAGCAGCAGTGGATCCTCTTATAATCCATTTTCCTCCTTTGGGTCACGCTCTGGCCGGGGAAGTTCTGCCTCCTCGGCTAGTACGGTGAAGGTACTATCGTATACTTCGCTAAAACAAGTTACGGTGATCGCCTCGCCTGAGAACATGCAAAAAATCGGTGAGCAGATAGCCGAATGGGATAGGCCGCTCGATGTGAATGAAGTCAAGCCCAGAATAATTGAGCTGAGGAATTCCGACCCGGTACAATTGGCTGATCTGCTTAACACCCTTTTTAGTCAAACCTCGACGACCTCAAGAGTCTCAATTATGGATATTATGTTCGGCGGGTCGAGCATGTCGCAGCAAAGGCAAAAGATTGTCGGACCACTTTATGGACAGTTGACCTTCGAAGACGTGCCGGGAACAAAGAAGATAATCGTAATAAGCAAGATTCCCGAGGCATACGACGTTATTGAGCAGTTGGTGCTTGACCTTGACAAAGAGGAGATGGCCCAGGTGCCCAAGGTTATACCGCTCAAGTACGCAGACCCCGAAGACCTATCTGAACGCCTCAATGCCTTGTTCAACGAGATGGGGACCACAGCCGCGATTCGCCGAAGCCAACAGGGACTCAGCGCATACTCAATGGAGAGCTCGAATCAAAGCACAACGACAAGTTCAGGCGGTAGTGGTGGTGGCTCAAGCACAGGTGGTACCAATACAGCCGAATATAGACCCCCGTGGACTACCGGTCGGACCAGCACCACAGAAGAGCCGATAAGTAACATCATAGGCAAAGTACGCTTTGTTCCAGATATCCATACCAAATCGCTTCTTGTCCTTGCACCTCCACAGTTTATGGCCAACATTGAGCAAATGATTCAGAAGCTCGATGTGCCCGGCAAGCAGGTCATGATAAGAGCAATCGTCGTGGAGGTCGACCACTCGAAGGTGACCTCACTCGGCGTAGAGTTGGCAACAAACTCTACAGCCTTCGGCACGCTTGAGGAGAATTCGGTTTTGGCATTGACAAACCTCACGAATCTGGGCAGGTTCGGCTCGACGAAGGCGATTCCCGCCAGCCCCATCACGCCGGGCAGCGAATCATCTTCAAGTGTGCTGGGTGTAAGTGCAGACGTATATGGGCTGATTGATTTTCTGATTAAGAAAACACACGGGAAGGTTCTCAATCAGCAGACAGTCTGGACTAAAGACAACGAAGAGGCCACTTTCTTCAAAGGTCAGAAAGTTCCATTCTCTACAGGCACGACAATAACATCGACGGGGTTGGCCCAACAAAGTTATGAATTTCAAAGAGTGGGTATGACCCTGCGTGGGCGGCCGAGTATCACCCCGGAAAAGAATGTGGACATGATTGTGAATGTGGTCCTCTCACAACTTACAGCAGAAGAAAGATTCCAAATGCCATATCGCAGCGAGATGGAGACGACGACCAACATGATTGTTAAGAATGGCCAGACCATCATGCTGGGCGGCATCCTTTCCCAGCAGGACCACAAAATTCAAAGGAAGCTGCCGCTTCTGGGCGACATCCCTTTGATTGGCGGTCTCTTTGGACATGAGGAGACTATAGCGGCCAACAACGAGCTGATTGTCTTCATTACGCCATACGTGGTCGACGAATTAGATAACATGCTGCCGGAGGCGCAGCAGGAGCTGAAAGACAACAAGGCCAAGCTTGAGGGTATCCAGCAAGAGCTCAAGGGCACACTGGAACCCCTGAAGAAGGAGGACAGCCCGGCGGAGCCGAAGTAGTCTTTTGTCGCAGAATCGTGTCGATGTTGGTGGTAGACTCCGGGAATTGCCCCGACCATTTTTGGCGGGTCAATTCTTGGTAGAGTCTACCGCCTTTTTCATTTCTTGAATAAGTGCTTTGGCGTCGCCGTGCCGGCGACGGCTAAACATCGCGGGCTTATGGTGCAGCGATGTGTCGGAACATAAAATACGCAGCGCCGGCCAAACACAAAGCTGCCCATAGAAAATCGAGCTTGAGCGGCTCTCTCATATAGAGTACGCAAAAGACCGCGAAAACGCTTATTGTGATGATTTCCTGCAGGACTTTTAGCTGCGACAGCGAATAGAATTGAAAGCCGATTCGATTAGCCGGCACTTGCAGGCAATATTCCAGAAATGCAACGCTCCAACTAACAACAATTGCCAAAAAAATGGGCTTGCCTTTGAGGTCCTTCAGATGCCCATACCACGCGTAGGTCATAAATATATTCGAACCAATCA
>Ga0315289_10005219_pt1 | contig 19234 bp, 20 predicted proteins | sample YL17G11_40_MG_FD_203452 | JGI IMG/M metagenome (GOLD analysis project Ga0315289, IMG submission 203452) | Sediment microbial communities from Yellowstone Lake, YNP, Wyoming, USA - YL17G11_40 | ecosystem: Environmental > Aquatic > Freshwater > Lake > Sediment | place: USA: Wyoming | collected...
GATTCTTGGGGTTACGTATCGCAGATAGCTGTTCAACGAGAAAAGGATGCGCCGCTGAAACGCTCCGGGTGAATAGCCCACCCCTGGACCTAAGGTGTACTTGCGACCGTAACTGAGGGATTACATGACAGCCTCTCTCCTTGTTGACTTTGAGCCAAAAAATGTATTATTTTTATATGTTGAAGGATATTTAATGCCCGTTCCGAGCGGGTTGGAGAGAAGAAGGTCAGAATGAATCAGGAGAAACTCATCTACTTTAAAGGGTTGCTCGAGGGAAAGATTCGTGCCCTTTTGGAGGAAGCGGGAAAGGCAGTCAACGGTATGGGGCATGAGCGTTCGGAAGATTTCCCTGATCCCACAGACCGAGCCTCTTTGGAATCGAACCGAAATTTCCAGCTCAGGATCAAGGACCGTGAGAGAAAATTGATCCAGAAGATCAAGGAGGCTCTTGACCGTATTGAAGACGGAACCTTTGGTACCTGTGAGTCCTGCGGCAAACCGATCTCCGAGAAAAGGTTGGTGGCGAGACCCATGACCACCCAGTGTATTGACTGCAAGACAGAGGATGAGCAGAAGGAGCGTTTAGAAAGACTCAGGGGGACGAAGGAAACACCGAAATTCCCTTCTTAAACGCAACGAACGAAACGACCTGACTCCCCAGGACAGGCTGATCAAAGGCCCCGCGGATCCCTTATCCTGAGCTGACCTGTCTGCGCCCAATCCCCACGGGAGCCCATAACAAACTTTGAATCGTGTTGAGAGACTATGCCTGAGCTGAGAAAAGATCCCATTCACGGAAGGTGGGTCATCATTTCCACAGAGAGAGGAAGAAGACCCTCTGATTTTGTCGTCGAACAGCATAAGCCAGCCGGTGGATTCTGTCCTCTGTGCGAGGGAAACGAGGACAAAACGCCTCCAGAGGTCCTCGCCTTTCGAGGCAATGGAACACCTCCGAATTCGCCGGGATGGAGCCTCCGCGTTGTCCCGAACAAATTCCCTGCCCTTCGAATTGAAGGAGAACTGAATCGTGAGGGAGAGGGCATCTACGATAAAATGAACGGGATCGGAGCCCATGAGGTCCTGGTTGAAACCCCTCTCCATCAGGAGACGCTGGCGACTCTTCCTCCCAAAGCAGTAGAGAACGTGCTTTGGGCCTACCGCGAACGGATCATGGATCTTCAGCGTGACCCACGGCTCCGCTATGTCCTGGTCTTTAAGAACCACGGCGTGGCTGCAGGCGCCTCCCTGGAACACTCCCATTCTCAGCTCATCGCCCTCCCTATCGTTCCGAGACGTGTGAGCGAGGAGATTGAGGGCTCAAGGAACTATTTTCAATACAAGGAACGCTGTGTCTTCTGCGACATCATCCGCCAAGAGATACGGCAGAAAGCTCGTGTCATTAGCGAAAACAAGAGTTTTGTTTCCATTGCAGCCTTTGCCTCTCGGTTCCCTTTTGAGACATGGGTTCTCCCTAAGAAGCACCATTCTCACTTTGAACACATGGAGCCCTTTGAATACGAGCAGGCTGCCCAGATCCTCTCAGACACCCTTCGGAGAATGAATCAGGTCTTGAACAATCCTCCCTATAACTACATCATTCACACTTCCTCCTTCTCCGACACAGAAGAGAGCTACTACCATTGGCATTTTGAAATCATGCCCAAGTTGACCAAGGTGGCCGGATTCGAGTGGGGAACGGGTTTCTATATTAATCCCACCCCTCCCGAAGAAGCAGCCGGATATCTGAGGGAGGCAAAGTAGGCTCTTATGTCCGGGATCAACATTCATCCCCTTCTCAAGACCATTCTTCAGATCTCCGGTGCATCTCTTCCTCTGGAAACAAAGATCCATCACATGCTTCACTCTGTGGCTGATACTCTGCAGGCCGAACGGTGTCTTTTCTTGCCTTCAGAAAAGATAAGCACGAACAGTTTTCTGGCTCACGTCATTTCAGAAAGAAAACCTCTCTGGGTGGAAGACGGCTCTTCTCTCCCCAGAGAAAAGATGACTCCAGAAGAAGAGGTTCTCGTCAGTCCTTCCTTTGCCTGTTTGCCCATCTGTGATGAAACCTCGTGTCAGGGCCTTCTGTATGTCGGGTTTTCGAGAAAAAGGACATTTTCATCCCCTGAAATCGATACCCTCACCCTGGTGGCGACGGAGATGGGTGGAGCTCTCCACCATGCCAGACTTCACGACGAGGCAAAAGAGACGATTTCTGAACTGACAGGCCTTCATGAACTGGGGAAAGTAGCCACCTCAACGTTGATGTTGGACAGTCTCCTTAACTCAATCCTTGCCATGGGCTCAAGAATCCTCCGGGCTAAGGGAGGTGTGGTAAGGCTCGAGGACCGTAAGACAGGAGAGTTACGGGTCAGGTCCAGCTTTGGAAATGTTCATGGGTCTCCTCTCGATGAGAAACTAGCCAAAAGGGTTTTTTTCACGCAAGTGCCTATGCCTCTTAGCGAGACTCAGGAGGGCCAGAATGCCCCTCCTGTCCTATGTGCTCCCCTTCTCTCAAAGGGGAAATGTTTCGGAACGATCGCCTTTTACGAAAAGAACGAAGATCCTTCCACGTTTAGCGAGAAGGACGTCCACCTCTTGGCCGCCATGGCAAATCAGACCGCTTGTGCCATCGAAAACGCACTGACTCACTATGAAACTTCCGAGTTGGCCCGTGAACACGAAAAGAGGACCAAGCGGCTTTCGGTCCTCTGGGAGCTGAACAAGGTTCTTCTCACGACCATGAATTTTGAGCGGATCATCCATCTGACCCTGACTGCCATCACCGTGGGGGATGGTTTGGCCTTTAATCGGGCCATGCTCTTTCTCGTCCATGAGAAGAGCAAGACTCTGAAGGGCATCATGGCCGTCGGTCCCGACAGCGGAGAAGAAGCTGGAAAAATCTGGGCAACCATCTCCCAATCCAAAGGAACTCTTTTCGATGTGATTGCTCAACTCCAGACGTCGTCCCACGCGGAGTCTCACTTGAATACGATGGTCAAGAAAATCGACCTCCCGCTTCTCAAGGAACAATGCATTCTTGTCCGCACCGTGCGAGAGGAAAGACCCATGAACTTCCAAGTCTCTCAGACCAGCCTCAGAGATGCCCTAACCTTTTGTGAAGGGGGATGTACTCTTGGTCTAGGAGACGGATGTCCTGTCAGTGACCAGCTAAGCCACGCCCCCAGAACCTACTCCTTTGCCACGCTTCCTCTTTGGGGAAAGGGGAAGGTGATCGGAGTCATCCTGGTGGACAATCTATTTAATCAGAACCCCATTACGGAGGAAGATCTCCACTTCCTGACCCTGTTCTCCAATCAGGCGGGCATGGCGATTGAGAATGTCCGCCTTTACAGACATCTCGAGGAGATGCACGAAGAGTTGAAGGAGACTCAGGCCCTTCTGGTTCATCATGAAAAAATGGCTGCCCTGGGTGAGCTGTCAGATACGATTGCTCACGACATCAGGAATCCACTCGTTTCCATCGGTGGGTTTGCCCGCCGTCTGTACCGTACGGTCAGCGAGGAAGGACCCGAGAAACGATATGCTCAGACCATCATGGTGGAAGTCGCTCGGATCGAGAAGATTCTCGATGACGTCACGCAGTACACTCATAATGACTCGCCTGTTTTGGAGGCATGTGACCTCCAGACGATTCTCGAAAGCGGCCTCTCAATGATCTCCGAGGAATATAAGACGGAGAGGCTTCAGATGGTGAAAGAGTTCGCTCCCGATCTTCCTAGAGTCATGGGAGACGATCGAGAGCTGAAACAGGCCTTTTTCAACTTGTTCGTCAATGCCTGTCAGGCGATGAATGGAAATGGGATTCTGTTTGTTCGAGCCACTCCTACTTCCAGAAATGGAACGTCTCATCTTCGAGTGGAAGTGAAGGACACGGGAAACGGCATTGATCCTGAAACGCTTCCCAACATTTTCAATCCCTTCTATTCTACGAAGGAATCCAGTCTGGGGATGGGCTTGGCCATCGTCCACAAGATTGTGACCTCCCATGGAGGCCAGATCCAGGTGGACAACCGACCAGGAGACGGAGCCACGTTCATCGTCACCTTTCCGATCGGGAGGTGAGAGGTATGATTGAGGATGATATTCACCGCAAGACGCCGAGAACGCTGAGAGGAGATCTCTTGTTTGCTCTGTAGCCTAGGCAGAGCTTATGGAGAATCGGATCTCTCCGATTCTCCATAAACAATTATACTCTTTGCGCACTCTGTGCCTCGAACGAGTTCCGCCTCCGGCGGGACGAGCCTGCCTGCGCGAAGCCGCTTCGGCGAAGGCAGGTGGGCGGTGAAATGATGTGTAATCTAAGGGGCATGTTGTATTCATTCCGGAGGAAGACCCATGAAAAGAATCATGGTTGTAGATGATGAGGAAAACATCCGATTCCTCTACAAGGAAGAATTGGAGGACGAGGGTTTTTCGGTGGAACTTGCAAAAAATGGGGAAGAAGCTCTCGAAAAACTCCCGGGTTTCAAACCCGATCTCATCACTCTCGATATCAAGATGCCAGGAATGAACGGGATCGAGGTCTTAAAACGCATCCGGGAACAGGACCGCAAACTTCCGATCGTCCTCTGCTCCGCCTACGGGGAGTACAAACAAGATTTTACGACTTGGGCTTCCGACGCCTATGTGGTAAAATGTGCCGATCTCACAGAGCTCAAAACGACGATCCGGAGGCTCCTAGGCCTATGATCAAGGTGAAAAAGGCGGTACTTCCTGCGGCGGGATTTGGAACACGGTTTCTTCCTGCAACCAAAGCTGTCCCCAAGGAACTGCTCCCCATCGTGGACAAGCCGACCATCCAGTACATCATGGAAGAAGTGGTTCATTCCGGCATCCACGAAGTCATCCTCATCACGGGAAGAGAAAAGGGATCGATTGAGGATCACTTCGATACATCTGCCGAGCTTGAAAACCATCTCAGAAAAAAGGGAAGACACGACCTGCTCAAAATTGTTCAAGAGGTTTCTGAGATGGTGACATTGGTCTCGGTCCGACAGAAGGAACCTCTGGGCCTCGGTCATGCGGTCCTTTGCGCCAAGAAAGCGGTGGGCAACGAACCCTTTGCGGTCCTTTTAGGCGACGATCTCATCGACGCCTCGGTCCCTTGCATCAGACAGATGATCGACACCTATGAAGAACTCCACCGAGGGGTGAATCCTTCTGCTCCTGGGTCTGCTCTGATAGCCATTCAAAAGGTTCCCTGGGCAGAAACCCATCTCTATGGAATCATTAAAGGGAAAAAGATCAAGGACCGTGTTTACCGGATCGAAGACATGATTGAAAAACCCGAAAAGGGGACAGCGCCTTCGAATCTTGCCATCATCGGAAGATACATCCTGCCGCCTGAGATCTTCGAAATTCTTGAAAGGGTCCGTCCGGATCGCAAAGGAGAGATTCAACTCACGAACGGGCTCAGGGAGCTAAATAAACGTGCACCCGTTTACGGATACGAATTCTTCGGCGATCGCTACGATGCGGGCGACAAATTAGGGTACCTCGAAGCCAACATTGCCTTTGCTTTGAAACATCCCGAACTCGGTCCGAAATTAAAACGCTACCTCAAGACTCTCAAGTTTTGAGGTTTTGGGTTTCGAGTTCCGAGGTTTTGGGTTTCATGTATCCTTAAGACCTTGCCTTACGCTTTGCGCTATGCGCTCTGCGTGTCTTTTGATGAATTTGGGGCAGTGGCTCAGCTGGGAGAGCGATGCGTTCGCAACGCATAGGTCGTGGGTTCGAATCCCATCTGCTCCACCAATCTTATTAAGGGGTTACAGTGTCGATGCTGTAGCCCCTTTTTCATTAGTGTCCATATTGGTGTCCATCGTTCTGGTAATCTGACCCTCAAAACCGGCTCCTCACTTCCATAAAGACTGAGTTTGACTGCTCTCTGCCTCAAGCGATTTTCCTGCTGGGCACGACTCGGAATCAGGGAGAAATAATTCCAGGGGTACCGGGTCGCTGCCGAACAATACTTCCTGAAATGGCGAAAATGGGAACTCGCCCCAGCATACAAGATTTCAAAAAGTAACATTCAAAAGAAACTTTTCACGATCCCTTCCGGTAACATTTTCTTATGAGGCAACACGAGACTCTGATCTTGGGACAGGCAAGGATAGGAGAGGTGATGAGGAATCCCATCTCGCCTGAGTACTACGTTTAGTCCCTGGGAGTGTGCTAGAATGATTGTGGGAAGGTCGCATTTCTTAAAAAGGGGGAGAAAAAAATGAGACAGGACTGTCGGGGAATGCGAGTTATTGTCACAGCGGCGTCTGCTGGCATTGGGTGGACGATCGCCGAAACCTTTTTGCAGCGCGGCGCACGGGTTCATATCTGCGGACGTTCAGAGGAGAGGCTGGCTCAATGCAGAACTCGAATGCCAGATGTCGGTACCACCGTGGCCGATGTTTCCGATCCTTTTCAGGTTGAACGGTTGTTTAAGGACGCCCTAGCGCATCTTGGAGGACTTGACGTATTGGTCAACAATTGCGGGATTTCGGGTCCAACCCTACCAGTTGAGAAGATTACACCAGACGATTGGCAGCGAACACTGGCGGTGAATATCAATAGCCAATTCTATTGTGCGCGCTTGGCTATCCCTTTACTAAAGGAAGCTGGTGGCGGCTCAATTATTAATCTTGGCTCGACGGCCAGTCTTTTCGGTTTCGCCCGACGTTCACCGTATGCCGCCTCAAAATGGGCAGTGATCGGATTCACTAAGACACTGGCGTTAGAGTTGGGCGAGTTCGGCATCAGGGCCAATGCCATTTGTCCCGGTTGTGTGGAAGGTGACCGGATCAATGCAGTCATTGCGGACGAAGCCCAGGCGCGAGGATTGAGCGTCGAAGCGATTCGGGATGGGTATATACAGGAAACGGCCCTCAAGACCTTCGTCACCGCCCGAGATATCGCAGATTTGGTGCTTTACCTCTGCTCTGAGGCTGGAAACAAGATTTCTGGGCAGGCCCTTACCGTGGACGGCTTCACAGAAACCTGTCGCAGTTAGATGAATCTGGATAATGATTCAAGAAGTGGACCTTTGATGTTGCCCTTGGCCACCAAGGCGGCTACCTCGTCGATGTAAAACAGGGTGTAGGGATACTTTTGAAGACATTCCAAAAGGCCCTCCGCCGACCCAAAGCGAAGGAAGTAAGAATCAAGGTTGAGTAATCTCTTTCCTTTCTGGTTATGTTTTCGAGGGGCGCCCTGAAAGGCGCCTCTTTGTTTTTTGAAGCAAGGGGTGACCCCTTGCTTCTGTGATCCGCGCGTCCCGAATCTCTTCGGACAATTCCTAAGAGTTAAATGGGAACAAAGGATAGGCTAGACCCCCAGATAGGATTTTCTCACATAGTCTGTTTGTGATAGATCTCGGGGCTTACCTTGGAGCAGGACTTTTCCCCTATCGAGGATGTAGATCCAGTCTGAAAGCTCAAAAGACATTGAAATATTGTGTTCTACCATCAAAATGGTAATACTTTTCTTATTCAGGCCAGTAATGAGAGCCGCAATCTCTTCCACGACAACAGGTGATATCCCCTGAAGAGGCTCGTCCATTAGAAGGAGCTTTGGTTTGGCCATGAGGGCCCGCGCAATGGCCAATTGTTCGGCCTGACCGCCACTTAAAGTCACTGCCAGACTTTTCTTTCTCTCGTTCAGAATTGAAAAATGGTCATAGATCTCCTCGAGGTCTCTTTCGATCTCCTGTTTCGTGGCCTTCTTTCGGGAATACGCCCCCATCAGGAGATTCTCGAAAACCGTCATGTAAGGGAAGAGGCCCCTTCTCTCGGGAACATGGGCAATACCTTTTAGAATGATCTCTTGAGGAGCTTTCCCATCAATCCTTGTTCCTTGAAACCAGATTTCCCCTCTCGTCAGCTTTTTCAAGCCTGATAGAGCCTTCAAAACTGTACTCTTGCCGGACCCGTTGGCACCAAGAAGACTCACTACTTTTCCTGAAGGGACGTCAAAGGAGACGTCGCTGACAGCTTCAAGGCTTCCATAGTGTATCTTCAGGTTCTTTAGGCTAAGAGTGCAATTCTCTTCCTCAAACAACGATCGCCCCCCCAAGATAAGCTTTGATAACCTTCTGGTTCTCCCTGATTTCTTCAGGCAACCCTTCAGCGATTTTCTCCCCAACACTTAATACCACTACTCTATCGCAGATACGAAAAAGCGCTCCCATGTTATGCTCGATCACCACCACGGTAACCCCCTTATCTCGTATGGTGAGTATCAAATCCAACACAACCTCCACTCTTTCAGGGCTCAAGGCACTCAGCGGTTCATCTAGCAACAAGAGCGTAGGCTCGGTGCCCAAGGCCACCGCGATGCCCAGGCTCTTTTGATAGCCGTGGGATAGACTACTAGCCGTTTTGTCTTTCTGACCGTCGAGTCCCACGACCTTCAATAGCTCCAGTGCATTCGCTTCGGTTGACCTCTGTCTTTCGCGATGACTTGGGGTATGAAAAAAGGAGCCCAAGAAACCAATCTCTGTATGCAGATGGCGAGATAGGATCAAATGTTGTAACACACTCAGGTTGCTAAATAAGACCTCCAGTTGGAAACTCCTAGAGATTCCCTTTTGTACCAACTCATGAGGTTTCAACCCAGTGATGTCCTCGCCCTTGTAGAAAACCCTTCCCCCCGTAGGCCGGTAACGCCCGGTGATCACGTCAAACAGCGTGGTTTTTCCCGCGCCGTTGGGACCGATCACTCCCAGTATCTCCCCCTCATGGACATCAAAGCTCACCTCACTCAGTGCCGTCAATCCACCAAAGCGCTTTGTAAGGTCACGGATTTGAAGAATAGGGTGTAAGTAAGATACCGTCATCGCTTCTTCATGCCTTGGCAATTCTTCTTTTCTCAATCCATTGCATGATTCTGTCGGGTAGACTTGTCAGGCCCTCGGGTAGGAAAGTCAGAGTTGCCGCCAGAATGAGGCCGTAGACGAGAGGGACATACATGACAATGGGGCGAAGGAGCTCCCTCAGCAACACGAAGAGAATGACCCCGACGATGGGCCCAGAGAAGCGTCGTGTTCCACCCACGACCGCGTAAATGATAATATAGACCCCCAACCCCCAGTAGAAATCCACGGGCAGGAGCAGCGTGACATAGTGAGCATAAATGCTACCCCCAATGGCTGCAAAGGCCGAACCGACAACAAGGATGACCATCTTGTACCGCCACACCCTGATGCCTACAGACTGGGACAACAGATTGGACTCTTTGATAGCTTCAGCAACACGGCCGAGACGGGAACCCTCAAGCAAATAAAGTATCAGCAGACCGAAGAGCATCAACGTCAAAGCTGTATAATAATACGGTATCTTGTAGAGAGGTCCGAACTCGATGATCGGAAATCCCGCAATATGAATCGGGTTGGGGGCAGGTATCAGGACCAGCCCCCCTTGCCCTCCAAAGGGATTCTTAAACCTGGCCCAGCACAATCGCATCACTTCGCCGAAGGCGAAGGACGTGAAAAAGAAGAAAGTCCCAGTCGTCGGGAGACAAGGCCAATAGATGAAAATAGCGATGACCGCTGTCACTAAGACAGCTACCGGTAGGGCTGTCCAGAAAGAGAGGCCCAGTTTCATCATCAATAGCGCGGAAGCATACCCCCCCATCCCCATGAGGGGAACATGAGCAAAGGACCACTCTCCCATGGTGATTGTAAAGCGCAGGCTAGCAGTCACGATGATATAGATCCACATCATGATGAACACATGCAACCAATACGGGCTCTGCACGAACACAGGTAACAGGAAGGCCGCCAAGATCACCGCCAACACACCGACCCATTTTCTCCAAAGATTCCTATGCTTCATGACCAAGCAACCCTTGGGGTCTTAAAATTAGAATAATACCCAGGAGTGCGGCCGCGCACATCAGGGCCACGATGGGATCCACCAGGGTGGAAACGAAACTTTTTATATACCCCATGATGAACGCTGCAAGTAAGGTGCCAGGAAGGCTTGTCCGGCCACCCAGGCAGACCACGATGAACCCTTCCCAGGTCAGTGGTGGCCCCAGATAGGGATTCACCACAAAGATCGGGGCGAGCAACCCTCCCGCAGCCGCAGCCATAGCGCCCCCAATCCCCATAGCGAGAGAGCATACTCTGTCGATGCTCACTCCCTGCAAGGCAGCGGCATCCGGATCTTGCATCACCGCTCTCATGGCGCGCCCAGACCGACTCCGCAAGAGAAAAATGTAGAAACCTACGATGACGATGAGCGAGATGGGGATGACCATGAGCCTTTCAAGAGAGAGAGTCGCACCGCCCAATTTGACAAGTCCGGGAAAGGCAGTATCAACGCTCTTGTCTTTGACGCCGAAAAAGCTCACGATGGAGACCTGCAAAACAAAAATCAGCCCTGTGGACATGATAAAGCTGGGGATATGATGTCCTCGCATTGGTTTAAAGAAGATCCGCTCAATGAGGACAGCGAGGATGGCCACCAGGATCATCGATAAGATCAGGGAAAGAAAGTAGTTCATTCCTAATACTTCAATGAAAATCCAGACACCAAACGCACCCAACATATAAAACTCACCATGGGCGAAGTTGATGATCCGCATGATGCCGTAAACCAACGTTAACCCGGTAGCAAAGAGTGACAATTGAAAACCGAGCATAGTTCCATTGACGAACATTTGGGCGAACTGAACGGCTGTCATCTTTTTCGCGTCACCTCTGTTTTTGGCAAGGGACGCTTCTCTCTTGGAAGCATCCCTTGCCAAATTAAACGTCTATCAGCACTATCTTCACTTCTTCTCCGCATCCAGGATCGCACGCATAAAGGGTACCATCTCTTCCCATGTTACCGTGGTGACCACAACCTCTTTCCCATTTTTGATCTGATTGATCGGCAATGGGGTTGTGAGGATAGAATTGATGCCATAGAGCTCTTTCCCAACCCATCTCACCTTTCCGTAAAGGCCGGTCATCGTGAATCCAGGGCTTCGCCACGTCTCAATCACCTTGGTCGTGTCGATACTGTTCGCAGCCTCGATGCCTTGTTTGATGAAAAGCATGTCATTATAGTACTCAAGACTCCAGGCGTCCTGGGTGCCGTACTTCTTGAGATATCGCTCGCCTACGTCACGCATCTCGGGTGTGAATGCAAATCCGATATAGTCTGCTGTCCCAGATTGGATCAAGCCCTCCGCAGCTTTGGGACCGGCGACCTTGAGAAGCATGGCTGTATCTGATCCATAGTCAGCCACGAAGACGCCTTGATAACCCAGCTCTCGGGCCTGTTTCATGATCAGGGCGAAGTCTCCCGGCTGGGTCGCACCACCCACAAAACCGTCCGGTTTCAAGGCAATGGCCTTGGTAAGGATGGGATAGAAATCTTTCGTGCCTTCCGGGACAGTAATAAGGTCAAGCATCTTCATATCAGCCGCTTTCGCGTATATCGGGGCTACCTTGGCAGCTAGATTCCCGGTTTCAGTGTCTGGCTCGAACTGGACCACCGTTTTGGCATTTGGGTAAAGCTTTTTGAAGGCGGCCCAGCAAGCAGGCGCGTACTGGTCGCTTATCTGAATGGCCCTAACCGTGTAAAAGTCGGTTGGCCTTGGACGCGAGGCGCCACAGAACATCATGATGACCTTGTTGGGTTCTGTGATCGGGCTAACCACCTTCTCGATTCCGGAACCCATCGGCCCTATGATATACTTGACCCCATGTTGATGGATCATTTTGTTAAACGCCGCAATGCCCACATTGGGGGTAAACTCGTCATCCTCGCTGATCACCTCCACCTGATAAGTTTTTCCGCCCGCGCGAATTCCGCCAGCCCGGTTAATATCTTCCGCAGCCAGCCTTACCCCACGATCCACAGGGACACCCCAAGCAGCGCCACTGCCCGAGAGGGGCTGTACAACGCCGATCTTCAAGATGTCGGCCGTCTCTGCCTCCCCAACCATCATCACCATTGAGATGATCAGGGCAAATATCATCAGTCCCAAACCCAGTTTTGTCTTCATCATTGTTCCTCCCTTCGCAACATGCTTTAGTTTGTTGCCTGTTCTAAAATAGGTTGCCTAAACGATCTTCACCTCCCTTCCTTTTCTGATTCCACATCCCTCGTTTCTTCCTGTTCCAGGACGACGCGCCTCAACCGCCCGCGACCTTAGAGTGACGCCGCCGGGAGCCACGGCTATCCCCTCTCTGCTTGCGGATGAACTCCTCGCCCCGTCCGATCAACTCGTCGTGGTCATCCGGCGGCCGGTACTCGGTCATGAGCCGTTGCGCGTGCTCCCTCACGTACCGGTCCACCTTTGGGTGTTTCAGTTGTTCCCATCTCTCCAGGGTCAAACGCGGAATGACTGTGCTGGTATAATATGCGTCCCGGTAGTGTTTGAGAGTCAGGCCAGCCGTCAGGAAGTTTCCGCCCGGCCCTGCGGCGGAGATCTCCTCCAAACCAATTTGCGCCTCGTCCAACGGGAACCCTCCAGCAAAGCGACGCGCCATTCCAATGATATCGTGAACGTACACCGTCACCGCTGGCGAGAAGGCCTTGGAACCAAACGTGCTCCCCACAAAAGGTACCAAACCCACCTTGTCCATGGCGCTGGTCAGATGGTTCATCCAGAACATCCCGCTTGCCAGCAGGTCTGGTCCCCACCCAGCACCGCTCCCCGATGTGCCAGCGTGTGGGATGTGGTAATGAGCCATCATCTCAGCGCACGCTAAGTTGACCAGTATGGAATGGGGGTCGAAAAAGCCTTCCATGGTTTTCATCTCAAAAAAAGCCGGCAGACTACCCAAGATGACCGGCGTTCCCTCCCGGGCAAGCTGGGTAAGCACCAACCCCGCCAGCAACTCGGCGTTAAGCAGGGCAAGCGTGCCCGCTGCCGTTATTGGCGTAGACATTCCCGCCATGCCGTAATTGGAAAAAATAAGTGGCAACCCGCGCTGGATGGTTTCCAGCATCTTTTCCGTAGTAGCTTCGTTGAATACCAGAGGGGTCACAGGGTTGAAATACGGGATGACGAACGGCTTGGTGACGAGATCTCCGTGCAGTGCTTCCAAGAGATCCAATGCATTGGTAAAAAGTTTTTCATTCGAAATCAGAATCACCAACGGCTTGGTGGTATTGGCAGCCATTTCCAGCACAGCATACAGGTCGGCTTTCTCTGGGGGATAGTCTTGGATAATACCGATAGTTGAGATCACATCGTATTGGGGCAGCGCATCTCCCAAGCGGACCGAGAGTGCCATGTGTTGACGGGTGAAAGTGGAGAGCTCGTCATTGGCTGGGTCTTGAAAGAACAGGTTGGTTACACCCACTCCGAAGCGTGCCCGATCCTCACCCAGACGAAAGGCGAAATCACCGCGCCTATTGAATACATTCACGGCAGTCGGCGTAGCCCGGATGGCCCATTCCACCAACTCGCGCCCCAAGAACACACGGTGACCTTCCCCGACTGTCGCTCCGCTCGAACGGGAAAAGATCTGCAAGGCGCGCGGTGAATCAATCTCTACGCCCGTGGTAGCCAATATCTTCAGCGAATAATCATGTACCTGCTCAATTTGGTCCATGGTCAGGACGCTGAACTGAGGTTTCACAAGTATTTGGGCATCCATTTACATCCTCCTTCCAAACCACCCCCGGCACGAATATCGCCAACGCAGCAGCTCAAAAGAGTCCGATGCTAAATAAATTGATGAGGATAGTCATAAAATGAACTTGTTCTAGCGGTTGAATATACTAAAACCGAAATCGTGTGTCAAGCTAATCAGATCCCACCTTGACGATGATGAGGCATCTCAAACGTTTCCAAATAGCAAAGATACTAATCCCGGGATCCTATGGGAAACGGACCGTTGCCTCGGTTGGCCGGATCCTAAAGGCTGTTCAAGTATCTGTAGGAAAATTAAGTCCTGCAAAAAAATCCTTCTTAAACAGAAAGCTCCCAAACTAATACGATTGGAAAGACATCTCCAAGAGCTTACGGAGGTCTTTATGGAACTCTGCCAAGTGAAGATTCACAAGAATATGCATATCCTTATTCTATGAAATGAATCGGGGAGAAGAGTGCCATGAATTTCTTCATTGAGATGGGTGCGGATATCAAACAGTTTTCAAGTCATAAGAAGCTGATCGCGACGGCAGGCCCCAATCCCGCTCTCTATCAATCAGGTAAGAGTGATGGAAAAGGGAAGATCTCCAAGCGAGACAACAGACATCTCACACGAGTGATCTGGCTGATGACAAAGAAGGTCATTCAGTTTCTTGAAAGGTTCAAACAATACTACTCGAAGCGAATAAAAGATGGATTCCCCTCTGAAATGCTTGTTTTGGCAATTGCCCACAAGCTCATCAGGATAACGTTCGCCTTCTAATTACCATGGGCAGGGAATAGTCTACATTCAAAACGACTTTCACCACCCACTCGTCCCGGCAGACAGGACTCGTTCGAAACACAGAGCACACTGAGAAAAATGTTCTCATGGAGAATCGGTCGAAGATCTGGCGAAGTGTGCGGGGGAGGTACTGACTCTCCATGAACTCCCAGGCCTTCGGCCAATGAGCTGGAACCACCTAACCCTTCAAACCTGATCGTTGTTTGAATCGGTTGACGCAGTTAATTTCAAGTCCGAGCAGTTCTGCGATTCGGAACTTTGTCTCAATTCCCTTCGCTAATTCAGGCACCTGGGTGACTGTCCCCAAGTTCAGATCCGCTCTCACCTCATTCATAATGACTGGATCCGCCAGTTCCTGGATCGAAACGCCCAATTTCTCAGCCACGTATTTCTTCGCCTCACGGATCTTCATCCCCCGGGTCATTTGCATGCGAGCCACCAGATCTCCGGCAGTCCGCATTCCGCCCATGCCCGCGGCCATCGCATGAGTTACAGCAATCCCAACAGGATCTCCCCCGCCCACCTACAATCCATCAAGCCGACAGATTTCAACCAGCGCTTTCGCCGATCTTGACGTGGCATCGCTCGGACAATTGTTCACCATTGGAGAGGACCCCACCCCCATACCGAGGTTCGCATGAATGGGCACAGAGGCCCTTTCGACGCAGGCTTTTACAAATGTTGCTGTCCGTGAAAGATTCCACGCGTGTGATTTACTTGTATTCGTGGTCGTCGCCGGTCCAAAGATGGTCACTCCGGCCTTCTCCGCAAGTTTGAGCTGCTCATGAGGGTAGAGCCCGGCGAGCTTCGTTCCCTGATACATTAACTCTCCATGCATTCCCAGGACAAACTCTCCGGCCATTCCCATCTCAATGCACATCTCCGGATATTTCTTCTTAAGAATCTCTGTCGTCTTGAGAGCAGCCAGAAAATCATGATCCCCTGCCCCTCCCGTGGTATCCAAGTTGATCCCATCCGCACCCGACTCGTAGAATTTGCTCGCGCAAAACACCATATCCTTCACCGCGTGTTCGATCGCTTCTCCCATGGCGACGCGAGACTCGGCAATCTTTCCCTTGGGGATCAAATCCGCAGGGTTCGGAACCGGACCATCAGGCTGAGTGTAAAGGCCAAGGTTTGGCATCGCTCCATAAAAGAGAGGAATCGTTGAGACCAGAAGCGCCTGCTCCAGGTCAGGTTGTTCCCATCCAAGAATGGGTTTGATCATTTTCCAGCTATAATCGATATGAGCGAGCTCCATCGTATCGAAGCCAAGCATCCTTTCAAGGATCTGGATCGTCTGAATCCTTCCTGTTGAGATACCGAGGTTGCGCGTCTTGATGGTTCCTCCGTCGATCGAGAGAATCACTTCATCTCCCAGTTCCACTCCAATGAATTTAGCAGGAATCAAATAAATGTCGAGCAGATGTTTCAGTTCGCTTTCCGAAAGAGAGGTAATGCGACCTCTTTGGGCCGCGTCACGAGTCCCATCCTCCAGGTCCCGCTTCAATTCACTTTCTGTCATCTCAACGAAAGTTCCATCTCCCATCCTGGTTAGTATTTTTTCCAATGCTCAATCCTCCCTTCTCATTTGAACGGACGACCCTGTGAGTCTTCGAAGGGTTGCCCAGCGTGCGACTGGCTGATCATCCTGTGGAAATAAGGCTCCCGCCTTTCGCTTCGTTGATCTTCATCCCCCGGGTCATTTGCATTCTGGACAGCAGATCTCGGCCCAACGCATTCCGCTCATTCCCGATCCAGTGGCATGCGTAATTGGCATCCGTAAGGATCGCCCACACGCACCCACAATACGGCGAGTCGTATGATTTTCACCATGGCCTTGGAGGCTCGGGACAAGACGTCACGGGGAAGATGATTTGCTACTGTCGCTGCATCGTAACTGAGAACAATCTTTTCCCCCCGTTCAAATTCAAAAAACGATACTGTTCAGCAAAAATCTCAACAACGTATGCATCATCGGTCCGAGGCGAGATTTTTCCTCGAAGGGCAACTTCCTTGGTTCCTTCCTCCAGGGCGTACCAAAGCTCACTTTCTGTCATTTTGATGAGGGAGCCATCCCCAGCCGGCTAAAAATCTTTTCCATCGGGACTCTCCATTAGATCCTGACAGGATCTTTCACTAAAGGCACTCTGAGAAGATGGCCTTAACTTGGCAGGAGTTTTCTACACAGATCCACCGCAGAGGCTGCATCAGGAGCATAACCGTCGGCTCCAATGTCATCGCTAAACTTCTGACTTACCGGTGCTCCTCCCACAATCACTTTAACCTTGTCGCGCTTCCCTTCCTCCTTCAGGATTTCAATCACTTCTTTCATTGCGGGCATCGTGGTCGTGAGGAGCGCAGACAATCCGATGATGTGGGCTTTGTTGTCTACCGCGGCATCCACGAAGTCTTCGGCCAAGATATCCACTCCCAGGTTCACCACCTTGAAACCCCCTGCCTCAAGCATCATGCCGACCAGATTTTTCCCAATGTCGTGCCGGTCTCCCTCGACTGTTCCCAACACGACAACCCCTTTTGCCTCCAGGGCCTTCCCATTCAGACGGGGTTTTAGCAGATCCATGCCCGCGTGCATCGCAGCTGCGGATTGAAGAACCTCTGGGATAAACATCTCGCAATTCTTGAATCGGGGTCCCACAATATCCATGCCGGCGACCAGACCCTGGTTGATGATCTTCATCGGATCCATCCCTTCAGAAGCCCCCTTCTGCGTCAACTCAAGTACCTTTGCCTTGTCTCCACTCACGACGGCCTGTGCAATGTCCTCAAGAATGCTCATCGTCTTCCTCCTTCTGAAATATCTCGTTTACTTTATCGAGTGACTCTCGGGTTGTCAAAAGGGGCCATTTTCCAAGCGGCCTACTTATCGGAATCTGATACTTAGCCGATTCCGAGCAGCTGTTTGGCCTTTTTCACTGCCTCTCCGGCATCCTCTGCATAGGCGTCCGCTCCAATCCGGTCCGCCCATCGCTGCGTTACCGGCGCTCCTCCCACCATTGTCTTATACTTCCCCTTCAAACCTTTGTTCTTTAATGCCGCCTCTAACTTCCTCTGCCCCTCCATGGTCGTCGTCAAAAGAGCACTCGTCCCGATGATATCCGCTCTCACTTCGTCCGCCTTCTCTATAAACTTGTCCGTCGGGATATCCCGGCCCAGATCGTACACCTCGAACCCATTCGCCTTCAGCAGAGAAACCACAATCGTCTTCCCAATGTCATGGATGTCTCCTTCCACCGTCCCAAGCACAATCTTCCCCTTCCTCTGCTGGGCGCTCTTGGGGATGGCAGAATTGATCACCTCCGTGGCGATTCGCATGGCATCGGCTGCCTGAATCAACTCCGGCAGAAAGCACGTCCCCTGGGCGAAGTTGTCTCCCACCTGAGATATGCCGGGGATGAATCCTTTGTTCATGAGTTCCATGGGCTCAATCCCCTCTTTGATTCGCCGCTTGGCCACGTCTTCCGCTTCCTTTGAATTGTACTCTACAATGGACTTCTGGGCTGCGCTAAAAATCTCTTCTTTCGACATCGTTCTCCTCCTTCTTCCGGTTCTCTTCCTCAAAAAACACTTCAATCTTGGCCTATAGGCCCATCGAGTTATTTGGCTTGCAGAGTCAAACGAGTCTGTGGATTTACTAAACCTTGAGCCCCAACGATGGCTCATCCAACATCAAAATCTCCGGGTTCGTCATCACCCCCCGTGCAATCGCCACTCGACAGGGGAACATAAAAATCTATGAGCGCCTTTTCCTTCTCCCCTTCTCCTTGGGGACACAGAACTCTTCCTCCGCACCCTGAACGATGGAACGGAGTGCAGAGCTTACTCCCGGTGGTAGTGGATCTGGCTTGTGTGTCTTGAGAATATATTTTGCTTCTTCCCTGGCTCGCTCCGCGAGGTCGGTTCCTCCCAACTGCTGCCAGAAGTCACGCCTTCTCCGGTCGATCAATTTGGGTTGAGATTGCAAGGCCCTCATGTGTTTCCGAGTGTGCTCATGGCTGATGAAGTCTCCAAAGGCCCCTACCTCATGGATGACATCCACAGCCAGGGTCTCGTCATTCACTGGAATCCCTTGCACGACATGCTTGACCATCCCCGCGATTTCGTTGTCCATCACCAGCTGAGCCCAACTGAGGGTCATTCCCATTTCGAGCATCCCCAGCCCGTAAATCAGGTTGGCGCCTGCCAACGCAGGTAATAGGGCTGTGAGGGTCTTCTCATGACCCGCCTGGGCATCAGGAATTTTGCTATCTGCCTACGCACCCGCTACCCAACTCGGTAATGAATAGTACTGGGCCATAAAGGCCACAGCGGCGTTGATCATGCCCATCTCAGGGCTCCCCACGGGTGATGTCGCTAATCTGAGGTCCATGTTCGTGGTCGAGCTACCGTAGATGACAGGAGCCCCTTTCCGAGTCACTTGGCTGAGGACAATACCACCAAGGACCTCTGCGTTGTGCGTAACCAGAGTCCCAGCCAGGCTCACGGGTGAAGATCCTCCTGCCATCGCCATGGAAAGGATGTTCATGACCGTCCCGGTTCGAGCAGCATCCACAATGATGTCGCACGAGTCTCTGATCAAGCGCAGGGGACTGGTGGGGCAGGTGATAAACGACATCAAAGGCCGCTCCCTCAACTTTTCCTTTCCGCCAGCCACTGCCTCGAACATCTCGAGGATCTTCCACAACTGCTTTCTATCCCTTGGACCGAGGAAGCAGTGCTTCGATGTATTCGTAACAAAGGCTTCCGTATGATGGAGCTGATCTACCTCTGCCGGCACGTCGTGAGCGTCAACACATTTCAAGTACACATCGACGTGAG